>R27__coassemble_581_pt1 | contig 22072 bp, 19 predicted proteins | sample R27__metabat2_high_PE_017 | metagenome-assembled genome bin R27
AATCGGCGGCCTCCGCCGCGATCCCGATTGGCAGTGTGCTGCCGCATCTGAAAGGCCGGTGGTTCTATGTCAAGGGCACAGGACGCAGGATGCGTGACCTCGCGCGCGACCCGATGGCGGGCGGCTGCATCATACGCATCACCCCCGACTGCGCGCACTACGAGATGGTGGCCGACGCACCCGTGATGCCGACCTCCGAGCTCCCCTCGCACCTCGGTCTGCAGAACTACCTCAAAGGCAGCGGCAGCAGCTACAAAGCTACCCTGCACACACACCCGATCGAGCTGGTAGCCCTCTCGCACATCCGCCGTTTCTGCTCGTCTGAAGAGCTCACGCGCACGCTCTGGTCGATGATTCCTGAGACACTCGCATTCGCGCCGCTGGGCCTGGGCTTCATCCCGTTTGCCAACCCCGGCACGCAGGAGCTTGCGGACGCCACCCTGAAAGAAATAAGCCGCTACGACGTGGTGCTCTGGGAAAAACACGGCACCGTGGCCGTCGGCACCGATATGATGGATGCGTTCGACCAGACCGACGTGCTCAACAAAGCCGCCTGCATCTACAAGGCAGCCTGCCAGATGGGCACGCCCCCGGAAGGAATGAGCGACGCGCAGATGCGGGAAATCCAGGAACTGTTCCATCTGCCTAAGACAAGGGTCAAGTGACCCCGGATCTCGAGTACATACAGAAGGCCTTCGACCGCTACAACGCCCTGTGCTTCAGAGGCGAACTGCCCGGCATACGCCTGGAGCTGAGCCGTGCACGGACCTATCTGGGGCGCTACGAAGAGAAGCGGCCGCAGGTAAGGTTCCTGGGGCGCCGCTTCAGCCTGCCCGCTGCCGAGCCGCTGCGCCTGATCCGCATCAGCACGGCATTCGACCTCACCCCGGAGCAGCAGGACGACGTCATCATCCACGAGATGATACACTACTACCTCGCCTGGAAGGGCCTTGCCGACAGGGTGCCGCACGGGCCGCACTTCCGGCAGCTGATGGAGGCGATCAACTCCAGGTTCGGGCGGCACATCGTGGTGCGCTACAAAATGGGCGCGCCGGCCGTCGGGCAGCAGGGAGCCTCAGCCGACGGGCAGACGGGAGCGGCAGGCTCACAAGGCACCGCAGGGCAGACGGGAGCGGCAGGCTCACAAGGCACCGCAGGGCAGCAGGGAGCGGCAGGCTCACGGGCCGGCGGAGCGGCGACGCCGAGGGCGGGACGGCGGATAATCTGCGTCTCGCATCTGCGGAGCGGCGAGACGGGCGTCACCGTATGCGCCACCACACGCGTGTTTTACCTGCGAAGAGCCCTGCCCCGGGCCTACAACATCAAAAGCTCGGAGTGGTACTCCACAGCCGACCCTTTCTTCGCGCGCTACCCCCGCTCCAACACCCCGAAAATCTACCGCATAAGTCCCGGCGAGCTGGAACAGCACCTCCAGGGCGCAGTCCGGATGGCTTTCAAGGGCCGCATTTTCGGGCCCGAAGAGACTGCGTAACGAAATAATTGCTATCTTTGTATAATATGATACGTAAACTCAACGACAAAGTCTTCTACATCGGTTCCGACGACCTCGAAATCGACCTGTTTGAAAGCCAATACGTTGTCCCGGAAGGAGTTTCCTACAACTCCTACCTCATCCTGGACGAAAAAACCGCCATACTCGACACCTCCGACGCCCGCAAAGGCGACGAATGGAAGGAGAGCCTCGAAGAGGCCCTCGCCGGCAGGACTCCCGACTACATCATAGTGCACCATATGGAGCCAGACCATTCCGCCCTCATCGCCTGGGCACTGGCTCAGTATCCGGAAATGACCCTCGTGGCGAGCGCGCAGGCCCTGCGTATGCTCCCACAGTTCTTCCAGGACATCAAGCTGGAAGGCAGGACCCTGGCCGTCAAGGAAGGCGACACCCTGGATCTGGGCGAGCACAGCCTCCGCTTCATCGGCGCCCCTATGGTGCACTGGCCCGAGGTGCTTATGAGTTTCGACCCCGCTGACGGCGCCCTCTACAGCGCCGACGGTTTCGGCAAGTTCGGAGCATTGAGTGAGTGCGGGTTCTACGGCCGCGACGACAAGGACTGGGCCTGTGAAGCCCGCCGCTACTACTTCAACATAGTGGGCAAATACGGTCCCCAGGTGCAGCAGGTGCTCGCCAAGGCCGCGAAGCTCCCCATCACCACAATACGTCCGCTCCACGGCCACATCCTCGAAGACAATCTCGGCGAGTATATCCGCCTCTACGACCTCTGGAGCCGCTATGAGCCGGAGACGGAAGGCATCTTTATCGCCGTGGCCTCCATCCACGGAGGCACTATGGAAGCGGCGCAGATGCTCGCCCGCATCCTTTCGGAAAAAGGCGCCCCTAAGGTGGTGCTGAGCGACCTCACCCGCAGCGACATAGCCGAAAACGTCGAAGACGCCTTCCGCTATCCCAAGGTCATCCTCGCCGCCGCCTCCTACGACGCCGGCCTCTTCTCCCCTATGTACGACTTCCTGCACCGCCTCCAGATCAAGGGCTATTGCCGCCGCAAGGTGGGCATTATGGAGAACGGCTCCTGGGCTCCGTCGGCCGGCCGCGTGATGAAGGAAATGCTCGCAGGGATGAAAGAAATCGAGATAGTGGAGCCGATGGTGACTATTCGCAGCCGCCTCAAGAGGAGCGACTTCCCCAATCTCGACGCGCTCGCCGATGCAATCCTCGCCTGAGGCCAGTTTGCATAATCGTCTGAATTGATTATTTTTGTACAAATTACTTTTTTATTAACACATTATGAAAAAATTAGTTCTTTCAATCATTGCGGTCCTCGCTATTGCCTTCTCCGCAAACGCAGCCAACTACAAAGTTGACAACAACGCCATCGACAACCTCATCGAGAACGCTGAAGAGGTGTACACCCTTGACGTCGCAGCTCCCGCAGCAGCCAACCTTCCCGCAGTCAGCCAGAAGGAAGTCAAGCCCGTGACCGCTCTCATCCTCAACTTCTTCCTCGGTGGTTTCGGAGTTCACCGCCACTATATGGGCACCGCCCCCGGTATGTGGGCTCTCTACACCTTCACCTTCGGCGGTATTTTCGGTATCGTTGACCTCATCGACTTCGTTATGCTGATTATCGGCACGGTGGACAACAACATCGCACCTTACATCAACAACCGCAAATTCTTTATGTGGGCATAAGCCTTGAAGGGTAAAATCACAATCATAGCTTTCCTGCTCGCCGTCACGGTCCTTCCGCTGAGCGCCCAGCGTAAAGTCAGCGCCGACGTGGAAGTCAAGACGGTCATCAAAGGGAAAGTCAGTACAGTCACCAAAAGCGTCTATTGTAACAACAATGGACCCTTCGTGACTTTATTCCATAAGCCCATAACCGAATATGTGGTCACGAACCAGAAAGGCGAAGCCCGGATTTACAATCCTTCGACCAACGAGGTCCTGACCCAGATTGACGAAAGCCTGACTTCCAGCGCCGAGCTCGTCTCGCTCTTTATGAGCGGCCACATCGACGACCTCGGACTCGGCTGGTTCGGCTACAAAGCCAAGGAGACCACCCGCGAAGAGGGCTACGTCAAGAAAAAATTCATCCCGGCCGACCCCGGCAGGCCCGTGGTGGAAATCGTCTATGAGGACTGGCTGCCTATCTACTGCGCCTACACCGCCCCCGACGGCAAGGTCCTCAGCCGGAAATATCTCTCTGACTATCAGCACTTCGGGCGCTTTGTGCTGCCGCTCCGCGTGACCGACATCTCTTACGGCTCCGCGCGCGACTCCTCCGTGGTCCGCACCATCTATTCCGGCGTCAAAGTGGACCAGGACGACCCCAATTTCCATTTCGAAGTGCCCGCCGGCGCAAAGAATATGCAAGTGCCGGAGCCCGGAAAATGATACGCGCCCTTTTCCTCGCCTGCGCTCTTCTCGCAGCAGGTCCTCAGCTCCCGCCGGCCGGACGGGAACTACAGGCCGCGCCGCAGACCCCCGACGGTCCTGAAAAGACTCAGTCCCCCTCCCCCGATACGGCCCTCGTGCTGGACGCGGATTTCAGCAGCCTCCGCAGCAAGGAATCCGCCCCGGAAGGAGCGAACGCGGCGGAAAGGGCCCTCTACACCATCAGAAAGCAGCTTACGGGCCGCGACTTTTACGACCCGCCCAATTATATGTTCTTCCGGCAGGCGGTCCGGAGCCTCGGCCTGATTCCCGCCATCCTCGCCACACTCGACCGCCTCACGCGCGATTCGCGCATAGGCACGGTCCGTGAATACATCGACCCCGACGACCCTTTCATCCACGAAGGGCCGCAAGCCTACAAGGAGGCGTGCAAATGAGACGCCGCCTCTCCATAGCCGCCGTCCTGCTCCTGTTGCTTCCGTGCCTGCCCGCACGGAGCCAGGGCACCTGGGTATCCAGGGATTACGACTTCGCCGTGTACCTTATCGACAACGACCTCAAGCGCGACGCGGCAAAGCTCCTCTCCGGCAGCTACAATCCGTCCGACACGCTGACCTGGCTGCGCGGCTGGACCGCCTATCAGCTAAAGCAGCTGGACACGGCGCTTCCCATCCTGAAGTCCGTCCCTGCGGGCTCCCCTTTCAAGGACCGCTCGATTTTTTATTCCACGGCCGTTTCAGCCCATCTGGGCGATTACAACCCTTCCACTGAACTCGAGACCTACTCCGGCCCTTACGCCGAGCTGAAGGGCCTGCAGCTCGCCGGTCTCGCACTGCTGCGCGACGACCCGGAGAGCTTCAAGCGTGCAGCCGCTTCCTTCACCTACTCCGACTACACCATCCAGGACGCCGAACGCAAGCTGGACGGCATTTACTCATCCCGCTATGAAGCCAGGCGCAAGAGCCCTTGGCTGGCCGCCGGAGCCTCGGCGCTCGTACCCGGCCTCGGGAAAGTCTATGCAGGCAGGCTCGGAGAGGGCATAGCCGCATTCCTGCTCACCGGAGCTGCGGCGGCCATCACTGCGGAGCATTGGATAAAGGACGGCCCCTCCGACTGGAAGACCATAGTACCGGGCATACTATGCGGAGCGCTCTACATAGGCAACATCTACGGCAGTTATGTGTCCGTAAGCATATATAACCAAAAAATCCACGATGAACAGCAAACGGCTATTCTGTACAATATTCATATCCCTCTGCGCTCTGTATTCAAGTAGGGCCCAGGACTGGGAAGCGATGGCCGTCAATTGCGAAAGGGTCATCTGGGAAGGCGCCGACCTGGCCGCCACCAACGACGCGCTCATACGCAAGGCAGAGTGCTACAAGCAGCTCGGGCGCTACCCCGACGCCAGCGCCACCCTCTCAAGGGTCAGGATGTTCGCCCTGCTGCCGGAAGAGAGGCGGCAAGTGCTTTACCAGCAAGAACTTTGCTACTTCCTCTCGGGCGAGTTCAACCAGGCCTGCTCGATTGTCGAGGAGCTGGATGACGACAGCCCGCAGGTCCTCCTGCTCCACGCCCTCAGCCTCGCCTACGCCGGGCGCTACGACGAGTCGGAGATATACGCGGCGCGCTTCATTTCCTACGATGGCCCCGACCCGCGCCTGCAGCAGCTCCTCAAGCTCTATGCGTCCCGACCCGCACCCCGCAGCAGCACTGCCGCTATGGTGCTGTCATTCCTGCCCCCGTGCGGCCACATCTACAACGGCCGTCCCGCCGAAGGGCTGCTTTCGGCAGGCCTCAACGCCGCGGCGCTGGGCTTCACGGTGGCCAACCTGCTGGGCGGCTACTGGATCACGGGGCTGCTGGGCGGCGGCATCCTGCTCAACTACACCTTTATGGGAGGCCAGCAGCGGAATGCGGCTCTCGTGGAGATGGTCAATAACGACGCGGCCCTCGAATTCGGAGACCAGGTCAGGGACTTCCTGTCAGAAACCTCAAAACAATAAACAATGACTCTCAAAGAAAGATACGATGCAGTGCTCGAGTGGTTCGAGGCGCACGGGAAAGCGCCCCGCAGCGAGCTCGTGTTTACCAATCCCTTCCAGTTGATAGTCAGCGTCGTGCTGTCGGCCCAGTGCACCGACAAACGCGTCAATATGGTCACGCCCGCACTCTTCGACCGCTACCCGGGACCCCGGCAGATGGCCGCCGCCCCGGTGGAAGACATTCTGGAGATGATCCACAGCGTGTCCTACCCCAACAGCAAAGCCGCCCACCTCAAAGGCCTCGCGCAGAAGCTCGTAAGCGACTTCGGGGGCAAGGTGCCGGACAGCATAGAGGAACTGATGACCCTGCCTGGAGTGGGCAGGAAGACAGCCAACGTGGTGGCATCCATACTCTACGACGAGCCCGTGATCGCAGTCGATACGCACGTGTACCGCGTCAGCCACCGCCTGGGCCTCTCGAAAGGCAAGACGCCCTACGATGTGGAGAAGGACCTGGAAAGACACATCCCGGAGGCCGTACGCGCCAGCTCGCACCACTACCTCCTGCTGCACGGGCGCTATGTCTGCACCGCCCGCGCTCCGAAATGCGCCGCGTGTGAATTGAAGGGATGCTGTAAATACTTTGAAGACAATGCCTAAGGTGAAAAACATAATGGCCGCGCTGCCTCAGGCCGAGCGCATCGATATCGCGGCGCTTGGGCGCAGCATCGAGGCCGGGGAGGTGGACCTGGTGTGCGTGCTCGGGCCTACCGCATCCGGCAAGACCCGCTACGCCGTGCAGCTGTGCCGCGAGCTGGGAGGCTGCGAAATCATTTCGGCCGACTCGCGGCAGGTGTACCGCCGTATGGACATAGGCACGGGCAAGGACCTTTCAGAGTACGGCGAAGTGCCCTTCCACCTCATCGACATTGCCGAGCCCGGGACCCAGTACAACGTGTACCGCTACCGCGAGGACTTCACGGCAGCGCTGCGCGACATCCGCGGCCGGGGCGCCTTCCCGGTGCTCTGCGGCGGCACGGGGCTCTACATCAGCGCCGTGACGGGCGGCTACGACTTCACATCCCGCAAGCCTCTTTCGGAGCCGTCGGGCAATGCGCCCTCTTCGGTGTATTTCATCGGTACGCTGGTCAGCCGCGAGGAAAGGAACGCGCGCATCGACCGCCGGCTGGACGCCCGTCTGCAGGAGGGAATGGTCGATGAAATCCGCGGCCTGCTGGACGAAGGCATAGACCCGCAGGTGCTGACAGGATACGGCCTGGAGTATAAATTCGTCACGCAGTACGTCCTGGGACAAATCAGCTATGAGTTTATGCGCGAGCATCTTGCGATTGCAATCCACCAGTTCGCAAAGCGCCAGATGACCTGGTTCCGCGGGATGGAACGTTCAGGAATACGCATCCACTGGACAGAAGTTTAGTTTTTTTCGCTATATTTGAAAACTATGAGAGAGCGCTTTACAATTATCCTGCTCATTCTGGTCGCAGTCCTGCCCGTAAAGGCACAGGACAACCCTTTCGGCATCGACAACGAGTGCTTCGCGCTATACGAAAAAGCCGAGAATCTCATAGATACGCCATCCTTCAAAAACGCCAATGCCGCCCTGCTCGCCAAAGCGAAGGAAAAAGGGGACAAGAAAGCCGAGACACTATATTACGTAACCGCCCTCAAGTACCTGACCCACCAGAGCCCGACGCCGGAAAATGACGCCGAAGTGGATGCCGCAAGGGAGACCCTCAAAAGAGTCTCCAAAGAATACGGATTCAGCCAGTACTACTACTACTCGTACAATATGTCGCAGATATACTATTACAACTCCGACAGGATTGAACGCACGGTGGAACTGGCCAAGGAAATGCAGGGAAACGCGCTCAAAGAAGGCGACGAATACGGGGTGTGGTCAGCCGACAAGTTCCTCGCCCAGCTCTACATAGAGCAGCACGACTACGTCTTTGCGAAGCCCTATATACTCCGCGCACTAGATTTGTACAGCCACGCGACCAGCGAAGCCCTGCAGCGGCAGTCTCCAACCCGCCTGTACTGCGACCTCGCCGATACCTACCCGATAGGAAGCGACTCGGTGCGCATCAATGTGATGAAGGCGCTGAACAATTCCAAACAGCACCTCGACACCATACGCTGCGACTATTATCTGGCGCGTCTCTACGCATTGGACGGCCGCAGGTCCGAATATGCGCGGATGCGCGACAAAGTCGTAAATGACCCCCAGTTTGACAGGATGTGGGCCCACGGCAGACTGTTTTTCAGCCTCGTGGACTCCGTGTTTGACGGCAGCATAGACAAAAGGGAGGAGGAGATCTTCGCCCTCTCCATAAGGGGAGGTAAAGGTCATCGCCAACATCTGCGAATCCCAAGGTTATGAATCTTTCGCTTTCAACGTGGAGAAAAAACTGGTCCGGGAGCTGGAAAAAACGCTCTCCTTTGCGAATCAATCCCGGCTGTCCGAATTGGATGTAACCCTTGGCAAGGCGGCTCTCAGCGCAGATCTCGCCCAAAAAGAAGAAGAAATATCATTGATTTCCACCTTGCTCATCATCCTGCTTTCCATCCTTTTCGCCGCAACCGCCATATTCTCCGGACTTCATATCCGCAACCTCAATAAAAACAAGGCAAAAGACAAGGCCCGCATCGCGGAGCTCCAGGAGGCCAACGAGAAGGTGCGCCTGGCCGACGCCGCCAAGACCCGCTTCGTCCAGAATATGAGCCAAGAAGTCCGCACCCCGCTCAACGCCATCGTCGGATTCAGCCAGCTCCTCTCGCTCCCCGACGGCTCCTTCTCCCCTGATGAGAAAGACGAGTTCGCCGGCCACATCATCAACAACACCAAGATGCTCACGATGCTTCTCGACGACATCCTCAACGCATCCGCTATGGATTCCGGCAACTACAGCATCAACTACGAAGACGGGGAGTGCAACTTTATGGCGCAGGCGGCTATCAGCAGCTCCGAGCACAGGCTACAGCCCGGAGTCACTATGCAGTACATCCCGCTGCCCGAACCCTTCACCTTCCGCACCGATCCTAGGCGCGTGCAGCAGATTCTCATCAACCTGCTGACCAATGCCTGCAAGCACACCACCGAGGGCTCCATCACCCTCGCCTGCTCCCTGACCGAGAATCCCGGTGAAGTCACCTTCTCCGTCACGGACACCGGACCCGGAGTGCCTCCGGAGCAGGCCGAAGCCATTTTCGACCGCTTCACAAAGCTCAATGACTTCGTCCAGGGCACCGGACTGGGGCTCAGCATCTGCCGGGACATCGCCGGACGTATGGGCGGCAGGGTCTTCCTCGACACAGCCTACCCGGGGCCCGGAGCCAGATTCATATTCGCAGTAAAAATTTCCCAAAACGAAAGAGCCGAATGAAAAAGACGCTTGTCCTTTTAGCCCTTCTCCTGTGCGCCCGGCTCCTTCCGGTCAGTGCACAGGACAATCCGTACTCAATCGACAACGACTGCTATACCTATTTCCTGGCAGCGGAAAATACGGTCAACGACTTGAGCACAACCGAGTTTGAAGACAACAATGAAAAGCTGCTCCAAACCGCCGTGGCCAAAGAAGACCAGAAAGCACGCACGCTCTACTACGTGGAGAGACTCAAACGCACCTCCCGCCTCGGGCAGGCGGCGCCGATGCACGAGAGAAAGAAGTGGAACGACTTTATCGACATCCACCGCCTGGAGCTGCAGGCCGTCTCGAAGGAGACCGGCTTCACCCAGTACTACTACTACGCGTACGAGCTGGCACAGACATACTATTTCAATACACGCCAGCAGATTACGGCAATGGGCCTGCTGAATACGATGATGACTGAAGCCCGGAATACCGAGGATGAATACGGCCAATGGCAGAGCCTGCGCTACATAGCGATGCTGTACCAGCGGCAAAGCGATATTATAAATTCCCGATATTACCTGCGGCAGGTGGTGGAAATGCACGAGGCCAGCACCGACGAGAAGATACGGCGCCAAAGCATAACCCGGCAGTACTGCGACCTTGCGGACACCTACGCCACCGGGTCTGACTCCGCCCGCCTGTACTACAGAAAGGCGGCCAAGGATGCCTGCCTGCAGCTCGATACTCTGCGCGTCCGTTATTATCAAGCCCAGCTTGCAGCATTCGACGGCGACCTGGTGGGGTATCAGAAGAACCGTGATTTTTGCCTGGCACAAAAGCATTTCCCGCAGATTATCCGCACCGGCGACGTTCTCTTCGATTGTGTGGACTGCCTGCTGGCCGGCAAGCCTCTGAGCACCTACCAGCCAAAACTTGACGCCGTATATCTCAACCAGCAGCTGCAGTACCTGATACAACTCGCGGAGAGCCGAAAAGCCTGGGAGGTGGCGGCGCATATGTCAGACCGCTACATTTCCCGGCTCCTGAGCGACCTCTCGCTGGGCAACAGCCAGAAACTTGAAGAAGTGTCAGCCCAGATGGACAACTTCCGGCTCAACGCCGACCTTGCAAGGCAATCGCAGAAAATAACACGCATCACCCTGCTCCTGGCCATCCTGATGACCATCATATTGGTCGGAGCATTGTTCTTCACGTGGCTGCACGTGCGGAGCCTGCGCCGCCATCAGATCAAGGACGAAGCCCGCATTGCCGAGCTGCAGGACGCCAACGAGAAGGTGCGGCTTGCCGACGCAGCCAAGACCCGCTTCGTGCAGAATATGAGCCACGAGGTCCGCACCCCGCTCAACGCCATCGTCGGATTCAGCCAACTCCTCTCGCTCCCCGACGGTTCATTCGCCCCCGATGAGAAAGACGAGTTCGCCGGCCACATCATCAACAACACCAAGATGCTCACGATGCTTCTCGACGACATCCTCAACGCATCCGCTATGGATTCCGGCAACTACAGCATCAACTACGAAGACGGGGAGTGCAACTTTATGGCGCAGGCGGCTATCAGCAGCTCCGAGCACAGGCTCCAGCCCGGCGTCACTATGCAGTACATCCCGCTGCCCGAACCCTTCACCTTCCGCACCGACCCCCGCAGGGTGCAGCAGATTCTTATCAACCTGCTCACCAACGCCTGCAAGCATACCACGCAGGGCTCAATCACCCTCGCCTGCTCCCTGACCGAGAACCCAGGAGAAGTCACCTTCTCCGTCACCGACACCGGCCCCGGAGTGCCGCCGGAGCAGGCCGAAGCCATCTTCGACCGTTTCACGAAGCTCAACGAATTCGTACAGGGCACCGGCCTGGGACTCAGCATCTGCCGGGACATCGCAGGCCGTATGGGCGGCAGGGTATTCCTCGACACCAGCTACCCCGGACCCGGAGCAAGGTTCGTGTTCGCAGTAAAAATCAATTCGGAAGAAAACTAACCATTTTTTACAATGACCCCTATATACGCGCAAAACCACGATTATTCAAAGTTCCTTGTACTTGCCGTGGATGACATTCCCCTCAACCTCCTGCTGGTGCAGAAGATGCTGGGGCGCTTCAATTTCCGCATCAAGACCGCAGCCAACGGCGAGCAGGCTCTCCAGGCAGTGGCGGCCGAAAAGCCGGACCTCATACTGCTCGACCTGATGATGCCGGTGCTCGACGGTTTTGAAGTAATTCGCCGCCTGAGGGCAGATCCAAAGACCGCTGACATCCGGATTGTCATCCTCTCCGCTCTCAATTCCAACGAGGACGTAGTCAAGGGCTTCAATGTGGGCGCCAACGACTTCATAATGAAACCCATCATTATGGAGAAACTGCTCAGCTGCGTAGTGACCCAGCTCCAGCTGGTGGAGGCCAAGAAAGCTGCGAAATAGATGCGGCGCATCCTGTACTGTTTACTCCTGCCGGCCTTCCTGCTTCTTTCCTCAGTGGCGGGAGCCCAGATTGTCAACCGGCTCAAAGTCGATGACGAGACCTTCCAGCGCTATGCCTGGGGGCGTATGCAGCAGTTCAACCCCGACAACCTGCATCTTTCCGATTCGCTCTACAGGGTCAGCGTGGAGCAGCAGAACTTCCGCTACCGCTGCCTTGCCCTCTCGCTCGAATTCCCGGTGCGTTTCGCCCTCGGGGAGTACGAGAGGATGGACGAGGCCGTCGGTGAAATCAAGCGGATGCTCGAGAAACGCAAGGACACCCGTGCCTTCTACTACCCCGTCATCCACGAGTACTGCCAGTTCCTTATCCACATAGGCAGAGCCTCCGACGCTATGCTTGAGGCGCGCGCAATGGAACGCATAGCGGGCGAGGAGAAAAGCGCCCTGGGCAAGATGTACGCGCACCGCATAGTGGGCCTCATCCAGAGCTACCGCACCAATTCCTACCTTGCCATCCAGAACTTCACCAAGGCCGCCGGCTACTGCAAGGAAGCCCGCAGCGAGCAGGAACTGCCCAACCTCTACATCCTGATAGCGCAGGAGCATATCAAAATGCGCGAGTTCGGGAAAGCGGAGGAATTCTGCGTAAAGGCTGAAGAGTACGAGCAATTCTTTCCGTCGCTGCGCACAAAGACCCAGATGACGCGGGCCTACCTCTACAACGCAAAGGAAGACTGGAAGTCCTTCTGGAAGACTTATGACGCCCTTGTGAGCGACCCGCTCTACAAAGTGCAGGCCGACAATGATTCGCGCTACGAAATGGATGTGGCCTACCTTCAGTCCAAAGGCCTCCTGGAAGAGGCACTGGCCAAGGCCGACTCGCTGGGCACCGCCCGTATGCGCCACGCCCTAAAGCACGGCATCTATGCGGCCGGCGGCTCCTTCGAGCCTGCATACGGAGAGCTTTCCAGTCTTATGGCGGAGAAGGACTCAATTTATATCAAAGTGCAGAACGAAGATATGGCCATCCTCGACGCCGAAATGAACAACGCCCAGCTCCGCCAGGAGGCCGAAAGGCTGATGCACCAGAACCAGAACACCATCCTTATCGGATTCCTGGTGATGTTTGCGATTGCGTTTTTCGCCATCCTGTTCTCCCAGTGGCAGCTGAGACAGAACCTCGACGAAATGAGGCAGAAAAACAACCAGATGCTCCTGGCGCGCCGCGCGTACCAGAAAGCCCTGGACTCCAAGGAAGCCGAGAACTCCTTCCGCATACAAATGTTACAGAACCGCACCACGAATATTCTTACCGATTATGAAGATATCCTCAATCTTTAAGAACCACCGCAGCGAGCTTGTCGCCCTGGTGATATTCCTGTCCGGCTCCACCCTCGGTATGCTGGGCCTCATCCATAAAGTGCCCCTGCTGCTGGGCATTCTCGGGATAGTCATCCTGGCTTCCGGCCTGTTCTTCTTCTGCATACGCTACACCTCGGAAAAGGTGTACAAGGAGTACTACAAAGACAGCTACGAGATTGAGCACGAGACCATAGAAGAAGAAATCCTCAAGTCTATGCGCTACCACCGCTATCAGGAGGCCGTAATCGCCCGCTACGAAAGCGCGTGCCGCGACCTCGGCCTCGTGGACGAGCAGAAAGACTGGCTCCTGGACCTTCTGATGGCCGAGAAGAACAAGGTGGACGAGGAACTCAACGCCCAGGGCGGCGGCCACATCTAGGCCACCTTCGCGGCGGTGCGGCGGGGACGCGCCTGGCGCACTGCCGGCGGCAGGACAGCGGCTCCCGGCAGCAGGACGAAAGCGGTGCGGGGGAACGGTGCAGGAAGGGAACGGGAGCGGAACCGGCCAAATTTCTCCCGAATCCCCCTAATAACACCAAAACGGGAGAGATCTTCTCAGATTCTCTCCCGCTTTGCTTAAGAGACGATTTAACTATTCATCCCAGTATCCGTAGTACACGGTAATCGAAGTGAGCTGGTTGCGGTTGTTGTACTGCGTACGACTCGTACAAGCCATAGTCACGGTCACGGTTGTGTCGCCATTACCTTCTCCGGTGGAACTTGAATTCCAGCGCGTCTTGGTGGACAAGGTAGTAGAACCGCTTACGTCGCCATCTACGGTAACAGCCTGAGCAGATTGATTATACGCCATATCTATCCTGGTAATACGGCTGTCTTCATAGTTAGACGGTGCGTTAACAGTAAACGATCCAGAATAATAAGTAAACCAACTACTGGTTCCCATAGACTGATACCTGTTGTTGCCAGAGCCTCCCTGTTCAGTATTGTTGAACACTACATTCTGTGGCGCCGTAGTAAAGCTGGGCTCACTTCCATTATTGGTCTTCAGGTTAATGGTGTAATTCCCTGTTCGCCAGACTGAAGCAGTGCGGGCTATAGTGGACACGAGACTGTTGACATAATGCGCGGAAGAAAGGGTCACGCTTGATGTAGAGCCTCCGGTGACAGCCTGTGTTGTCCAGGTGATGCGATGATCGGTTGTAGCCGTACGTGTAGGGGTATAAGTATAGTAGCCGCTTGCATCAGGCCCGGAGATTGTTCCGGTGGAAGAGGTCGGGCTGCCTAAGCCGACAGGGAGCAGCTTGACGGGCTGCAGGTCGCTGTCGGAAGAGTCGTAGCTGAATCGATAGTAAACGGTCCTGCCTGCCCTTGCCGACACGCTGGTCATAGCTGTATTGCCTCCTGCTGTGGTGTAGAATCCGCTGGACGGGAACGACTTGGGTACAAAGGTATAGCTGGCCTGGTTATACTCATCCGCCTCAATCGTCACGGTTGCGGTGGCGCCGGTACGGGTAGTGGCGAGGTTGATGATAGGCGTATAGTTGTTTGCAAGGGCTGCCACTGTAGTCGCGGTAGGAGAATACCAGTACCATCCGTTGTGCGGGTCGGAAGAATCGTTGACCAGGACAAGACCTGAAGTCGCCGTGGGCCTGACGCCGTCAAATTGGAAATAGACCTTCTCCGGCAGGGGGTCGCTCTCATCCATATGGAAAGAGAACGGCGCCGCCACGCCGGCGTCATTGGAAACGCCGTCGGTAAACATCAAGTTGGTGAAATCCTTGATCTTATAATTGCCGAACGAGTCATTCGCCGTATTGAAATACTCGTTGCTCACGTACACTGCCGAGGCGCTCTCGGCCTTGTTGGTCTTGAAGAAACAAGAGAGAGTGACGGTATTTCCGGACTTGAACTTGTCCGCCTTTGACAGCTTGTCATAGTCCGTCTTGGAGAGGGTGCGGACAAACTGGAAAGAGGTATTGTCGGAATCGATGATGGAATCTCCCGTGACCACGGGCAGGTTGTTGTCCTGCAGGATTTCTTCCGTACGTCCGTTGTCTGGGGTAAGGCTCATAGCCTCCGCCTCAATGTAGAACTTGAGCGGGAACATACTGGCCGGGAGGTTCTTCGGAATCGTAATACCGACCTCCATCTGCTCGCCCTGCCTCTTCACGACCTTTTCCGGATTACAAGTAACCGTCATCGTCTGACGGCTGAGCATCGTATAGGTAACATTACGGTACAGGGTGCTTTCTTCCCTGACGACTTCAGTTCCGTTGAGGACTGCCGGGACCGTCCCGGAAATCCGAAGATACTGCGAGCGCATATTGGCCGTAGGATTGTCGGTCGTGATGGTTATCGTACGCCACCCCTGGGTGTCGTCGGAATCCGCAACCGTGTAGCTCGTAATGATGTCCGAAGAGACAGACTGCAACGAAATGGTCACGGGGTTGGCCTCGGTAGGCGTGCCGGTAGTGTAATTGTTGTTGTGGTCCGGCTCGGTATTGGCGCCCGTGTATTTATTTACGTCGGGAATGTACTTGTACTTCAGGATGAGCTCCACCGTCTCTCCGCCGTCTTCATAGGGATATTTGCGGATAAGGGTCTTTGTCATATAAGTGACAAGGATACGGCTCTGGCCGTCGGAAATGTCGGTCAGGGTCTGGGTGGAAATATCCGCCGACACATCGCCGCTACCCATCGACACAAGCGCATCTTCAGGCGTTTCCGCGCCCGGCTTCAGAATCGAACGGATCTGGATACGGTACTTGAAATTACGGTAGATAGGATAGTAATCCTTGTTCTCCATCAAGTCCACCTTGTAGAAATAGTCTCCCGAACTGTCCACGCCGTCATCGGTATCCGGGTCGGTATAATGGCCGTAGATGATAACGACGGTAGGCTCCTGTTCCTCATTGGGCACGGGACGCTCGTAGAGGAAGAAGCTGGAAGACTTCGGAACAGTCGCTGTAGAAGCGGACGGAGTAATGAAATCGGCCTTGCTCGGAACGGTTTTATTGAATTCAGTACCTATAGGAAGGAGGGCCGGATACTGAAGCGTCTCCTTCAAGTCCGTGTAGCTCTTCTCTTCATACTTGTACACGAATCCTCCGTCATAATAAGGCGCGAGCGAGCCCTGCGTGGGCACGTTGACTGCCGCAAAAGACTTGGTCACGAAATTGCTGCCCGCCACGTCTTCGACGACGATTTTCGCAAAGTTCCTGATAAGCGGAATGTCGTTGAAATAGGCCTGGGTCTCATCCGAAATCACGAAAGTACCCGTGCCGGCATACACGGTTTCTCCATTGATGGTCACGGTGTCGGCGTCAATCAGATTGCCGTCGGCATCGCGCTTGGCCTTGATTCCGGGGACGATGAAAGACTGCCAGTACGCTCCCTGCCCGGGCTCACTGAGAAGAGCCGGAATCAATGTGGTTTCCTGGTCGTAGTCCATACGGTCGGGGCCGTTGCCTATAATATGGATGCGGCGCTTGCTGTTCTCGCTGAGGGTCAGCTGCGCGACGAATTCATAGCGGTTGTCGTTGCCGCCCAGCGAGCCGTTCTGCGTGGCAAGCACGGGGGTAGCCTGCACATACTCTTTAAGATATGCGGAACTGCCGAACACGGCGATATAAATATTCTGGAGGTCTCCGGCAGGGGTGTCGCCAAGGGCCTTCGTAGAGGGAGTAAGCTCCGGAAGGGTCACGCTGAAACGCACCAGGACCTTGCCCTCGGGGCCTCCTTCTTCATCGACTTCCACCTGCGGAGCCGGATTTTCCTGCTCAAGACGAGTGCAGGAGAACAGCAGCGCAACGGCAAAGAATATGTAGAGCAACTTTTTCATCAAACTAATTATTTTGTGGTCTGGAAGCCTCCCCAAGAGGTCAAATGCGAACTGTCCTGATCTTCACCCCAATACCAAACGTCATACACGCAACGAGGCCAGTTCGTACCGCTGTGGTAACTTGCAGCCTGAGCTGTGGGCAGGTACTCAACCGCCCCGCTGTTCAAAGGATACACAACGCCATCAGCGCACCAATATCCACCTGCGCTAAGATTTTCATCTGGCGTGAACAATGCAGGAATAACTCCTTTCTGGGAAAGGGTAATAAGGTAAAAGACCTCGGCCATAGTAGGAAGACGCCAACGCCCTGCTGGATATCCATTCTCCTGATATGCGGCGCAACGCTTCCGGGCATTTTCATAAGTCAGAGCACCTGTTTTTCCATATGATGATGCGATTTTCATAATAGGTGCAATCGTATAGCGAGCATCGTCTGCCGACGGCCTGTAGTTAGCATTTGTATTGAGTCCGGTCAGGTTTGAGACTACTGCAGAAGAACCGTCCACTCTTGTGTCTCCAATGACAAAATTCGAATCGGAAGGGAGAACCGTCACGAACACCGTATACTGACGTGGATTGGTATTACCGCCGCTATCGTTGATGTCATTTCTTTTTGCGATGCTTCCCAAACTCTGGCGGGGATTGCTGTTATCATAGCCCGTGGCCTCATTAGTGTTCGAGCTCGTTGTACCATTGACATATACATATCCGTTAGACATCTCGCTCTTGATATACATAGCCGGATACTGCGTAATCTTGACCGACTGCTTGTAGATGTTCTCTTCGACGTGGTCGGCGTGGTAGAGGTTGTAGCGGACTATGTACGGAGCGCAGTCAAAGGACGCTCCGGCATTGTAGTCGTTGTTGAGCACGTGGTAGTACTTCACATAAGTACCCTCCACCTTCAGCCAGTCCTCGCCGCCGTTGAGGGCCTTGCGCTGGTCTGCGCTGTATTCGATGTACTTCTGTCCTTCGGCATAATCAGCATTGCCCGCCGCGGCAACCCGCACCGTACCGCCGCCGTATGTAGTGCCGGCGTTTTGCGTGCCGTAGTATGCTTTCGTGGCGGTGATGTCAAGCTCCGCGCCTCCCTTTACCTTGGTCAGGGCCGCAGGGTGCGAAGAGGTGAAGAGCATATCGACATCGGGGACGTTGTTGAGTTCATACTCCTTCGGCTCCACGGAAAGGAAGCGCGCCTGGCCGATGACGGCGTGCTTGATGACCACTTCCTTGTCCTGCCACTCGAGCACGTAGTAATGCCCGTTCACCTGGATGGAAGCCTCGTCGGTCTCGCTTCCGAGGATACCCACGTTGAGCTTGAAGCGGTACCAGTTGTTCTGCACGAAGTTGCGCAGATATGTGGTGTCGGCCACGTCTGCCCTGGTATCGTCAGGGATGATGACTTTGTAGTAGAACTGCTTCTGGGTGGCCGTGACGTTGTGGGCGGAGTCGTTGCGACGGCGCCAGGGAAGGATGAGCTTGATGGACGGCTCGATGGTAGGAGACGTCTTGGATGCGTAAGTCCAATGCTGGGGATACACATAAGTCGGGTCCGTGAGCCAGGGGAAATCGGCATACTTCGAATCCGTACTCTTGGTAAAGCTAAGACGGTTGTTCTTGTATGAGAAATACACGGGGCTTTCGGAAGGCTTGCCGGAGAGCGTCGTGTTGCTCACGCCGTTCTCTATATACATCTGGATGCCGTTGAGCATAGGCTCCCAGACCTCCTTGTACACGACTTCCTCGTCTTCAACCACCTTTACGCGCGTCACCTGGACGGTATCCTTGATATTGAGCTGCACGGAAATCTTGGACGCAAGCCTGCGAAGCTTGACCAAACCCTTGGCTACCAGACGCTTGTCCTTCTGGATGCCGGTAATCTGGGAGAGGCCGTCCATCACAAAGTCGCTTTGCTTGTGATCCGCAGGCGCGCTGAAATCACAAGAAAGCGGCAAGGCCTTCAGACTCGGGACGGACGTGCCGGACAGGTTGGTCTCATCCGCCACAAGGGTCCCGGGATAGTTTGCTACCACATATACCCAGAAAGAAGTATTCGTGCCGGGAGCGAGGGTGCCGCTGACGAACTCATCGGTCGTATAAGTGGTCACGGAAGCATCGCCGTCGGCTTCGCCGGGGGTGAAGCGCCTATGCAGCACGGCATCCTGGCCGGTCTTTCCTTCAGGGTAGAAGAATACGTCCAGGGTGGAGAGCAAATTTTCATTCCAATCACTCTCTCCGTCACGCTCTCCATTCATTCCGGCCCGCGTCTGAGGGTCAAGGCAGCGAATGTCCAGCACGATTCCTTCTCCGTCCGGGTCTTCCGTACGGATACCGCTCTCCTGCAGGCAGGAAAGAGGCATCACAAAGAAAAGCGCAAGGGCTAATATGCTTCTAAACTTCTTCATCAGCGTCTGGAGAATATATAGTTACGGTCTTTGTCTATAAGTTCGGCATCACCTTCAATCTCACGGTCATTCGGGAGCACGACGGTAAACGAGAGCTGGATTGTGCGCTCCTGCCCGCCGGTATCGAGTGCGGAAGGACGGACTTCGAAGACCAGGCGGCCGCCGGTGATGGTGATTTCAGAAGGCACGATGTCAAAATAGGCAGGATAGGCACCTATCTTCTTGATCACAAGAGTCGCTCCCTTGAGGGAAGAAATGGAAACCTCGCACTGGGCGACAGGATTTTCGGTGGTAAGATAGACTTTGGTGCCTTCAGGGGTCGGATAGTTTACTTTCAGCTTGCCGTCACCGGGCGTAGTGATGGATTCGGAGTTGAAACTCATCTCGTGCTCGTTGTAATCCCAGGGGAGGGTCTCGCTGACAATCTGAATCGACTTGTCGGTAAACTCGATGTTGAGGTGGACCCTGGTGCCGGCTTTCCACTCACGGAGAGGGAAACTGACACGGGCGCTTTCTTCGGCACCGCCGTTGACCCTGAACTTGAGCTCGAGAATCGCATTCCTGGGGTCATAGATAGGGTCGCCGAAAATGTCCTGACCGATAACATCTTGAGGAGCAGCCTGCAAGGCCGTAAGAGGCCAGGTCATATAATACACTCCGGCTCCGGTGCCGCTCATCTTCGCGCCGGAAAACAAGTCGTACTTTTCGTCGGGAGCCACAACCTTGCCCGCCATTTTGGAGGCGGAGAAGAAAGGGTTCGAGGCGTCGGTCTCAAGGTGGTATTCCGGGGTTATGTTTTCGGAATCCGAAGAGAAGTCGATAGTCGCCCAGCCTTTGTGCAGGAAGAGGTCTGTCCCCTCGTAGAGAGTGCTCAAGCCCGTAATTTCAATGTTGCTGGCAGTCGATTTGTTTTCGAAAGTGAGACTGATGGCAGTGAAAAGATGCTTGCACTGAAGGGCTATGTAGGAGTAGTCGCCTGAAGCGGCGTCTCTCTTTATCACCTGCTTGGCAAATACAAAATCATATTGCGGCACGCTCTCGAGAGCCTGGAAGGTATAGGTCGGCGTGGTCAGTATCCGGGTGCTTTCGTCAAACGAAGGGTCGGAACCGAAGAATCCGGAAGTAGAAGTGCCGGACGCGCCGCAGGCCTTGTCGAAATCCAGCCAGCCGAAGAAGCTGTGGGTGCCGCTCTTGGTCCAGCGGTACTCATTGCCGCCCACATAAGGCCAGTACGTTCCGCCGTCGTAGGTGACCACGTCGTCGATGTACTTTACCGTCTGCCCGGGAAGAATGTCGGTCTGGGTGCCGCCGGAAACGATGGTACCCTCAAAACCGGACAGATAGTCGTACACCTTCACCCTGGTACCCACCACGTCAAGCCCGGAAGCTTCCAGGAAGCCTTTCGTCTCCGGAACCACGGAAGGAGCGAAGCACAACTTCTCCCCTTTCGGCAACTCGTCCCTCTTGCAGGAAGAGGCCAGGGCGAGGAGCAGAAGCGCAAAGGATATGTATTTTATACTACTTTTCATATTGGCAACCCGGAAGGGTATCACCCCCGCCGGGCTAAGGTTTTTAGATGTTGATGACGGTCTCCACACCGATGTTGTCCCAACCGTTGACGGCAGGGTCGAAGGTGATGACGGCGTCGCTCAGGTCGGGATCATTGGGATCCACGGGCTGGCCGGGATTGCCGCCGTTGCCTGCACTTGCGGTAGGAGCAATGATGATCTTGTAGGTGATCACGTTGTTGATCTGCCAAGCGGGGAGGGTGGCAAGATAGAGGTCGGCGCTGGTGGTGAAGGTCTCGTTGAGGAAGGCTGCACCATTGCGGGTGGTCGCCACGGTGAGGCCGAGGTTGATCTTCTGCTGGCCGGCTGCAAGAGTCTGGGGCAGCACGAAGAACTCGGTGATGGCCTCATACTGGTTGCCGGGAGTGATGGCGCCGGAGAAAGTGCCGTTCTGGCTGGTGGTGGTGCCGTCGGGAGTCCACACGAAGTTGCCGTCGGCATCGGCAGGCTTGTCCCAGCCGACAATTCCGGTAGCAGGGCTGGAAGCGAGGGTCAGGGCGCAGTCGCCGGCCTTGTAGAAGCCGCTCAGGGATGCGCTGTTGACATTGACGGTCCAGTCGGTGACGGTGCCGTCAGCTTCCTGCTTATGGTTGTAGGCAAGCTCCACGATGACGCGGACCTTTGCGAGGGCGTGGTGGAACACGGTAGGCACACCGGTGTAACCGTTGATACCGTCGTTGACCTCATCCACGTTGTCGGTATAACCGACAGCCTTGTCGGCATACATAATGTCGGTCTGGCCGGCCTCCACGTCGATGCCGGTATAGTTGATAGTGGAAGGAGTGATGGCGCTGCCGCTCATTCCGGAAGGATAGTAGCAAAGGAAGTCAACGGTGGCGTTCTTCGGCCAGTAGTAGGTGGTGGAAGGCTTCCACTCGGAAGTGGAGGCGTTGAAGGACACCTTCTCGTTGTCCATAAAGTAAGTGCCGACGGTTCCGGCTGCCCAAGCGTAGGCGCCGAAGGTCTCGGTGGTGGGGAACACGGTCCCGTCAATGCCGATTTTGGTCAGGCTGGAAACGGTCTGGAAGCTGATTTCATTCCGGCCTCCGTAAGTGTTGACCTGCACCTTTGTGCAGGAAACTGCGAAGAGAGCTGCGAAGGCAGCGATTGCAAGGAGTTTTTTCATAACTGTATAACTTTACTAATTAACTTTCTACAGATTGACGTCGGCATTCACGGTCACGTTCTCCCAGTCTGCCACGGCAGGGTCGAAGTAGATGGCCACAGGCTCATCGACCGAAGGACCGCTGGTGCTGGGAGAGAG
>R27__coassemble_972_pt1 | contig 14766 bp, 14 predicted proteins | sample R27__metabat2_high_PE_017 | metagenome-assembled genome bin R27
GTCAAATATGGTTTTGCAAATGGTGACTGACAAGACATAAACAAGGTCAGCAGGATTTTTTACATAAATGGACATGAATGTATATACCTAAAATAATAGGATGTTAAGTTAAAGAATTTTAAATGGTCATCAAAACAGATGTGTTTTGATTAGTTTGTAAGACTTGTCCAGTGGTCTTGAAAGATGTTAAAAACATCATATAATTAATTGAATATTAATTGTTTAATACTTGTATAAGTCGTAGATTTTTCGTAACTTTAATGATATAATACGTAAGCGCCTCCGCGGGGACGTCTTGACGCGTGTCTGAAAAAGCGTGACCTTCGCATGATTGAAAGAAGAACAGTCATGGAAGATCAGTCCCAGAGCATCAGCCCGTCTCCGGCGATATCCGCCAGGCAGGCAATCACAGAGAAGGTGTGGAATCTACTTGTCAGCGCATACACCGACAACCTCAGCCTGAACCTGGACCGGTTCCTCAGGCAGAACCATCTCAACCGTAAACGTGTCGAGGAGAACCTTGCAGAGTTCGGCCGCTCTTTCGAGTCGGCCCGCTTCGCCGCCATCATCGCCCGCCGTGAGCGGAAGAAGGCGCTCACCCGTGCCCGGAACGAGAAGGCCAGGGCCGACCGTCTCGCCGAGCGCGATGCCATCCGGAAGCAGAAGGCCGAACAGAAACAGAAGGAAGGCTGGGATGCCGGCCCGCTGCCGGAAGGCATGTTCATCCAGTTCTATCCCGGGAAGAACGATGCCGCCCAGACGTACAGGGGCATCTCCGTCAACTTCCCCGACGGGACTAACCTCACCCTGCAGGAGTGCTCCGCGGAGGGTCTCTCGTCGCTCATTGACATCTACAAAAGGAGGAAGGAGGCCGCGGCATGTTCTCTCTAGAAAGCAACTGCCGGTACTTCATGTGCCAGCACCCGGTGAGCATGCGCAAGGGCATCGACTCCCTCTTCACCCTCATCCAGTCCGAGTCCCCGCTCTCGCCGATGTCCGGCGACGTGTTCGTGTTCTTCTCCAAGAACCGCCAGTCGGTGAAGATCCTCCGGTGGGACACCGACGGGTTCCTCCTCTACCACAAGCGCCTGGAAAGGGGCAGCTTCGAGATGCCCCGGAGGAACGCCAACACCGGCTACTACGAGCTCCCGTGGGAGACCTTCAGCTTCATAATGTCCGGTGTGTCGCTCGAGAGCGTGAGCTTCCGCAAGCGCTACAGGACCCGCTTCGTTAGTGTATAATACACTATCTATCAATACATTAAATTGCCTTTTCTCTTGCTATTCCCGATTATTTTTCATAAATTTGTATGATGAAAAAGGTCGGGATCACAGCCATACTTGAGACGCAGCTGGAGGCGGCGAACGCCACCATCCGCGAGCTCACGCTCCGTCTGGAGTCCATGTCAAGGACTATTGAAGAGCAGTCCGCGACCATCAAGTCCCTTGAGTCTACCATAAAGAACCTAGAGGAACTCCTATTGAAGAAGGACGACGCCCTGTCATCCGCCGAGGAGCAGAAGAAGGCCCTCGGCAAGCTCATCGGGAAGAAGAACGAGAAGGTGAGGACCGCCTTCGTCCCGAAGACCGAGGAGGAACGCGCCGAGCAGGACAGACGCCGCGAGGAGGAGCGCAAGGCCCGCGGCAACAACGGGGCCAGGCGCAACATGCACTACGAGATGACCGTGGAGGAGAAGGACGTACGCCCGGACGATTCCGTTACGGGCGATCCCGACGCGTCGATGATAGGCGCGAAGCAGTACGTCCGCTACAGCATGATACCTCCCAGGTTCATCAAGACCGTATACAACAACATCGCATACAGGCTGGGCGGTACTGTGTACACCGGGACCGTCCCCTCGACCCCCTTCCAGAACTCCTGCTACGAGGCGTCCTGCATCGCCGGGATAGCGGAGCTCAGATACATACAGTCCCTTCCCGTGGAGAGGATAGTGGGATACTTCCAGTCGCACGGGTTCGACCTCGACAAGAACACCGCGCACGGGCTCCTCAAGAAGGCGGCCGACCTGCTCGACCCCTTGCTGAAGGCCCTGGCGGGCGCCGTGAAGGGTTCGGCCTACAACATCTGCGACGAGACCTACCACAAGGTCCTCGTCAACGCCGATGACAACGAGGGCCGCGGAAGCAGGAAGGGATATCTCTGGGACATGATTGCCCCCGGCCTCGGGCTTGCGTACTTCTTCTACGACGAGGGCTCCCGTTCCGAGGACGTCATCCTGAACGAGCTCGAGAACTACGAGGGGATCATCCAGTCCGACGGCCTGAACGCATACAAGAAGGTGGCGGCGAGGTCGGACGGCAAGGTCACGCGCCTCTCCTGCCTGCAGCACTGCAAGCGCGGGTTCATCGACCTGCAGGGCAACCCCGACGCTGACTTCATCCTAGAGCAGGCGAACCTGCTCTATGCCAACGAGCACCGGCACAGCATAGGCACCGACGGATGGACGGAGGAGGACAACCTCCGGTGGAGACGGACGTACGCCCCGCCGATCCTGAAGAAGCTCAAGGCCGCGCTGCAGAAGGTCGTCGACTCTCCGGACAAGTATCCTCCGAAGAGCCCGATGCACAAGTCTGCGCAGTACTTCCTCAATGAGTTCGACGGCGTCGAGGCGATCTTCCGCACGGGCGGGTGCGACCTGGACACGAACAGGCTGGAGAGGCTCAACCGCTATGTCTCCCTGTCGAGGCGCAACTCCCTCTTCTTCGGAAGCCACGAGGGAGCGGAGCGCGGAGCGCTGTTCTACTCGCTCTCGTGCAGCTGCCGTCTCTGCGGCGTGGACTTCTTCGAGTACCTCACGGATGTCATCGACCGCATCGCGGCGATGGGCCCGAAGGCTACGGCGGACACCTGCAGGGAGCTGCTTCCCGACCGCTGGAAGCCGCAGGAATAGCTGCTCTGCAGCAATAATATCGCATATAACGCAGAAATCATTCAATTTGAGTCCTTTCCTTTGGTAAAACAATCGGAAAGGACTAATTATGTTGGATTTATTGACAATCAACGGATAAAAATATGACAGACAACATCAGAAACGCCTCGGACCAGCGCATGCGGTACAGAGCACCGCTCGTGAAGGTCATCGAGATCAAGTCGCAGGGCGTGCTCTGCGGGAGCGACCCGTCCCTGACCGGCTGGGGTAACGGCTCGGAATCCGATGGTGGAGAAATGATAGAGGAGGAATAGCCATGAGACACCTGTTCAGAACATTCATCCTATCCATGGCAGCAGCACTTGCCATGGCATCCTGCACGGAGAGCCTTCCCGAAGTCAATCCCGGCAATGAAAAGACCGACGCCGTCTACCTGAAGATAGGCTCGGTATCCACCTCCGAACTCACCAAGGCGGCCATCGAGGGCACCAAGTTCCCTACGGCAGATGCCGCATCCATCGGACTCTTCATCGATGGTGATGGCTACACCGGTGACAAATACACCAACGTCAGGTACACAAAGCCCGAAGGCTCCGACAGCTGGGCGGCCGACCCTGAGATAGAGCTTCAAGCTGCCGAGGCCACGGTCTACGGCTACTACCCGTATCAGGCAGGCATCACCGGTATCAGCAGCATCCCCGTCAGCTCGTCCGTCGACGGCGACGACTGGATGTGGGCGACGCCCGTGGAAAAAGTCAGCTCCGCAAAACCCGATGTGAGCCTCTCGATGAACCACGCACTGGCGCTCGTGGAGATCACCTTCAATGTCACCGGCTACGCTGAAAGTGCGAAGATGACAAACGTCACACTGACCGGCAAGTCCTTCATCGCTGAAGGCACGCTCGATGCCACTACCGGCGTCATCACGACCGGAACCGACGGCAGCACAAGCAACGAACTTTCAAACCCCGTCAGCCTCTCCCAGACCGACGGCAAGATCGTCGCCAAGTGCCTCCTCGTCCCGACAGGACTCGACGGACGTCAGGACATGACCATCGCCTGCACCCTTGACGGCAAGAACCTCAAGGCTACTCTCAGCGGCGAAAACAAAGGCGTCATCGTTAAGGGCGGCACCAAGTCCACCGTCAGCTTGAATGTCAAGGGCACGACGATGGAGGTCGCCGAGGTCGGTGTCTCCGGCTGGAACGATGGTGTCACCACCGCCAATGTGGGCGGCCACACCGTGACCGTGAGCAGCACGGACATCCCCGTAGCAATCACAGCGGGCACGGACATCACAACCGATGACGAGTCCGTCGAGAAGGCATCCCAGACCGCCACGATCACATATGACAAGTCCGCCCTCGCTGACGGCAAGTACGGTGTGGGCTACAGCTGCAGTCCTTCAGGCGTCTGCACCGTCAGTCACAACGCTGAGGCCGGAACAATCACCGTCTCCAACGTGACCGCAGACATCACCATCACCCTCACGAAGAAGGTGAACTGGTACGACGTCACCCTCACCACCGAGGGCAATGGTTCAGCATATATAGGCACTCCCGGCACCACCTGCGCCAGATGCAATGTCGGCGGCACCATCACCCTCACCGCCGTTCCCGGCACCGCAGAGGAGGAGTTCATCGGCTGGCAGGACGCAGCCGGCACGAGCCTCAGCACGAACAAGTCATACATATACACTCCGTCTGCCGACATCGCCGTCAAGGCCGTTTTCACCACCCGCATCCTCAGCGGCGAGTTCACCGTGGGCACCGACAGGAAGGCCCGCTTCTCCGGCGGCAACCTGTGGTATGACGGCACTGATTTCCACTTCGAATCAGAGCAGTACCTGTCCTCTCCCGCTTCCAGCAGCCACAGGGACAACAAGCATATATCCCACTTCATGTGGTGCACCCTGGCTACGTCTGCCGCTCTCTTGAGTTACATCGATGACGGCGCCACAAGCTTCTTCGCAGCAAGCGGATTCACCGTGTACGGAAACAGCTTCTGGTACACGCCTGGCCACGCCGAACTGATGTCGCTCCTGTTCCGCCGCAGCGCCAGCACGGTGTGCGGAGTGGCGGACGCAAGATGGTTCAAGGGCCGTATCAACACCTCGGGCAGCAAATACGTCAACGGTTTCTTCCTCATCCCCGATGTCTTCACCTGGCCGGAGACAGTGACCACCACCCCTGAGAACAGCATTAACGAGCCGGATGCAAGCTACTCCGACGTATCTTTCACGGCCAACGAGTTCAAGACCCTTGAGCAGTCCGGAATCGTATTCCTTCCTGCAGCGGGAAGCCGCGACGGATCGGCAGGCACTACTGCCGTGTCGAATGTTGGCAGCAACGGATCCTACTGGATCGCCAACCTCCTGACGGACCCGTATTCTGAGCAGTTCAGCTTCAGCGATTCGTTCATATACCCGAACACTCAGAGTACATCCCCCAAGGAACGCTATATGGCCCAGTCCGTGCGACTGCTCATTGACGTGACAGAATAACCAGGAAACACCAGACATACACAATACACGATTATGAAAAAGCAATACATATATTCAGCATTGATCCTCACGGCCGTCCTTACTGCAGGATGCGCCAAGGAGATTGAGAACACGATTGACGGCACCGACGGCTCTGCCATCGAGCTTTCGTCGGTCAGCACCGACCCCATGACCAAGGCGGTCATCACAGGAACGTCATTCACCACGGACGAGGCGGCAGCGGGCATCGGCCTGTTCCTGCTCGACGGGAGCGGCAATGCCTATGGAAATAACGGAGGCAATGTCCGTTACGGATACAGTGACGGCAAATGGACCGCAGCGAACCCTCTCCGCATTGGTAACACCGCAGGCATACTCTACGGCTACTACCCGTACAGCAGCACCGTGACAGACATAACCGCCATCCCCGTGGCGTCCTCAGTCAACGGAACGGACTACCTTTACGGCAGCATAGCGGACCTTACCTCCGCCAAGGCGAAGAGCGAGAGTCTCACCCTCAGCCACGCCCTCACAAGGCTCAGGATCACCTTCAAGCTTGACGCATCATTCGTAGGCTCTGGAACCCTTTCCAGCCTCACAATCGAAGGTAACGGCATAGCGGCCTCGGGTACGCTCAACGCAACATCGGGAGAAATCACGGCCACGAAATCGGCGTTCACGGTCTCCGGTCTCAACGCTTCAATCAGCACCGGCCTCACCGAGGACTGTCTGGTAGTCCCTGCGGCCGCATCCGACACGCCGCAGGCCGTGACGATTAAGTTCACCGTTGACGGCAAGTCATACAAGGTGGACCTCACGGACAATCTTGCAGTTAAGCTCCAGTCCGGCATCCAGACCGACATCACCCTCACCGTGAAGAATACCAGCGTCACCGTCGACGGCTCCTCCATCGGCGCCTGGGGCGACGGCGGCACCCAAACGGTCACCGTTGGAGGAGACTATACTGTGACTGTGAAATTGTCTGACGCAGCAGAGGATGCAGGGATTGCCGGCAATCTTATCGTGCGATGCAAGCCCGACGGCAATTCGGTAAAGGTTGAAGTATGTTCCAAGACTGTAAAACCTCTCGTTATTCGAATTGGGACCGGCACAAGGGTCGCTCCCGTTGAAAATGGCAACATCAGCACGTTTACGATTTCCGACATAACATCCGATATCACCGCCACTCTGGCTTACGCTAAGATATTCAAGGTGACGGGAAGTATAGTGACCGATGTAACTCCCGCGGGTGGCTACCTCGACAATATCGGATTTAGTGGTATAGGGAATAATATCCCTGAAGGAAGGACGGTGACCGTCAAGGTCTCCAGAACTGTCCCTGGATATCATACGAAAATGGTTTGCGACAGCAGAACAGTAACCGGGGACACCATAGTCCTTGAAGACATTTCCAAGGACCTTGAGGTGTCCGCGCATTACGAGTTCTATGACTACCCTCTGCCTGGAGTCTTCACCGTGGACGCCGACGGCAGGAAGGTGAAGTTCGCCCGAGGGAACATGTGGTGCCAGAACAATGTGCTTCATAACGAAGACGAGCAGTATCAGTTCTCCAGTGCCGATTGGGCGTTAGATGGGCACATCTCTCACTTCATGTGGAGCAAGAGCCTGACCGAGTCCGTCAAACAGAAATACGGAGAGACAAGCACCTCAGCCAATGACAATTTCTTCACCAATGCAGCAGATACCCACCTTTCGCCGAACCCCGACCTTATCGTAAACGGTCAGAAGGGATTGTGGCGTGTTCTTTCCGGCGGCAGCGAAGGAGAGTGGTATTACCTTCTGAACAGCCGTGCTACGATATACAGAACAGGAACTGCCATTGAAAACCGGCGTTACGCAGCCGTCAAGGTGAATGATATGCCGGGGCTTCTTGTATTCCCGGATGAATTCAGTTGGCCAACTGCAGCTGGCACCGAGCCTGCAACCTTCGATGCAGCCCAATCGGAATGGAACGGAGTGAATTATATAGGCGCAGCATTTGAGGCTCTGCAGGCTGCCGGTTGTGTCTTCCTCCCTGCTGCCGGCTATCGGAATGGCCTCGGCGGCGGTACGGTCGTCGACAGTGTAGGCAGCGACGGCTACTACTGGTCCTCTGCTCCTAGCGGCAGCATCAGTGCGTGCCTCCTGGACTTCGGTTCGGGCAATGTCGGTCCGGCAGACAGCAACATTCGGGACCTCGCCTACGCTGTCCGCCTCGTCACAGAATCAAATTAATAAAAGCAACTTTCCCAAGACCGTAGGGCTAAGGAAAGTTGACCTATTGAAATCCTTGAAAGCCATTGTCCAGCGCCCGTGGGGCGCTGGTCGGTTTTAGAACTGAAGCAGCGGCCCACGTCCACCCGGAGGCGCTTACTGAATTTTTTGGTTTTTTTGAATTCAATTATTCCTCGTAGAGCTTCGCGGCGGTCTCATGCTGAGAGCGAATCTCGTCGGCGAGCCACTGGGGCTCCATGACACGGATAAGGGCCCCGCGGGACATAAGGGGAGTGTAGAAGTCTCCTGTCGGACGCAGATGCATCTCGAAGTCGGACCACTTGTCAGTGGTCTCCACCTCCTTTTGGGATGAATGCAGGGGCAGGTCGCGGAGGTAGTAGACCTCCTCCCCGAAGGCGCGGATGCGTACGGTCTGCACCGGGATGTCATCGTTCCGCACTATGCCGTAGCAGCCGTCGAACCACGTGGACGGGTCGAACTCTTCCTCAAGCGTGAACTTGTCCTCCGTCAATTCGATACTCCTGATGCGGTCGAAGGAGAGAAGGAAGTAGTTGCCGTGCTTGAGTGACTTCACAAGGCCGTACCAGCGACGGTTGAAGAGCTTCACCAGACACGGCTCCACCAGCATCGCGGTCTCGTATTCGGATGCGTAGCGCCGGTATCCGACCTTGATCCTGACTCCTGTCTTCATCGCCTCGATGAACCGGTGCAGATGCTCGCCGTCCGACGGGATGGACTCGAGGATGATCCTTCCGGAAACGGCCTTGCTCTCGCTCAGGACGGAGTTGACGGACAGGGTTGAGAGCATCCAGTTCTGGATGGAGTCCTCCTCCAGCACCTCGGAGTTGCCTATGTAGTAGCGGAAGCCGTCCTTGCGGTCACACTCGATGTCTATGCCGAACATGTCCTGTATGGCGTCTTTATGACGGTTGAACGTGCTGCGGACCATCGGGAGGCCGTCGGACATATCCGTTTTGACCCACTTTCGGTTGATGTCCTCGAGAGTGATCCTGCCGGCCCTGTGGATGGTGTTCACGAGCCAGATGTATTCCTGGAAGAGAGCGTATGACTTCATAAATAAATCGTATCCTTGGTCATGACAGACACAAAGATACGATTATATTGTTTCATTACTTGGGACAACCTGGTAAAATGTCACGGTTTCATCCTTGCGGCAGGCCTTTCGATCTCGCGACAGAGTACCGGGTCCTCGCACTTGCCGATGTCGTCGTTCGCCCTGTCGATGTTCAGCCTGTAGTCCTTGCTCTCCATGCCCACGCCCTCGTCGAGGCAGGCCCTGCTGAGGTTCTCCCGGAAGGAGTCCATGCCCGTGCCCCAGAACACGGAGAAGCACCTGTCCTCGCCCCATTCGTGAGGTCCCAGGTCTCCGCCCTCCTCGGTCTTGAGGAACCCTGACAGCGGGTCTATCCCGATGCTCCCTGCGAAGGTGTCGCCCTTCCACACCTCGATCCTGGAGTGGAAGATCTCCGGGAAGTAGGCCGTCGCGAAATGCACGCTTCCTCCGCCGTCGTATCCCGACATCTTCTGCAGCTTCTGCTTCACCTCCCTTGCGTACGCCTTCATCTGCTGGAAGTCGCTGAAGGCCTTGCGCCGCGCCTCGTCGGCGAAACCCTCCCTGAACGGATAGGTGGTGGGGGAGTGGAACTTCCCTTCGCGGAAGTAGATCCTCCGCTCGTCCAGACGCGGCTCCTCCAGGTAGGTGCCGCCGCGCTGCTGCGTCTGCTCGATTGAGGCGATGTACTCGGCGGCTTTTCGCGGCCCCATGATGTTCACGTCCTCGCCGAACTTCACCTTCAGCGCGTCGATGATGTCCTTGCGGTAGCCCGGTACTACGTACAGGGCGGGACCGTCACCGCGGGTGATCATACGGAAGGAGTCGTCCGGCTCCTTCTCCACCTTCCCTGTGCGGATCTCCTTTCTTACCATGACCCTCTCGAAGGTCTCCATGAGGCTCTTGAGTTCCGATGTAAGGTAGTTGTCGCACAGCCCGCGGATCTTCTCCGGGACGCCGCCGTAGAACGGCTCGGCGATCGAACCCGCCATAGCTGCGATGGTGTCGGAGTCCCCGCCCATGGCGACGGCCCTCCGTATGACGTCCTCGAAGGAGTCGCCCTTCATGAACGCCATGATTGCAGCAGGGACGGTGTCCCTGGCGGAGGAGTTCATCTTCCCCGTCGGCCTGAAGTAGTACTGCCCGGTCTCCTCTCCGTTGACCACTATGGGCTCCTTCTCGCATCCCTGGAGAATCTGCTTCATCTCCTCCTCGTCGGGGTGTAGGTCGTATCCGAAGTCGTTCTCCATGGCGAAGCCGATGTCCTCCTTGCTGCGGCCGTGACGCGCCATCCAGATGGCCTGCGCCATCGCCTGCGCGCCCCTGACGGCCTCCGGATGGGTGTGTGACACCTCCGCCGTCTGCCTGGCGAGGTCAAGCGCGTCAGGCAGGCTTTCGGCCACAAGCGCGACGGGGGAGACCCTCATCGCCGCACCGTTGCCGTAGCTGTTCGTGGGCCTCGGGCTGTCGCTCTCGAACCATTTCCTGAAGAGCGGGCCGAAGCCCCTGTCCGCATACTGGCGGGCCATCTCCTGCATGATGGCGGTGAGCTTCGACGAACTCCTGGAAGGGTCCTGCAGAAGCCATCTGGCCACGGCGAGTGTCATCACCGTGTCGTCGGTGAACTTGGGATGGTATGACACCTCGCGTCCGCGGTACCATCCCCTCGTAGAGTGGCACAGTTCGAAGTACCTGTCATCGGTGTTGTTCCATTCATACGGTGACCCGATGATGTCACCTGCTACTGCTCCCAACATGGCTGTCTATCGTTTGTGACGGTTACTGTTCAGGTTCATTGACGGATTGTTCCGCCTTGCGATCTCCTGCCGCGCCGACAGGATCTTCTCAAGGGCCTCCTTCGGGGCGTTGAAGAGGTAGGCGGGGTACATGCAGTATCCGCTGAAGCCGATCCTGCCCGTAGGCCTGGCGATGTTGTTCCTCTGCAGCCAGTCCCCGATCCCCGGCAGGTTGTTCTCGTCGATGAACTGCTCGTTCAGGTCGAGGTGCTCCGACTCCGGGAGGTTGACGGTGGCAACACCGTACGGCACGACGTAGAGCGTGTCGGCCATGCGCCCGAACTGGGAGTAGTACCCTTCTTCGTATTCGTCGGGCTTGCACATCAGCTGCAGGGCGAGCGTGCCGTTGCACCCGTAGCTGGCCCAGTCCAGTCTGACCTCGTTCCTCTGGCCGAACATCTCGATTTCAAATATGTCCTTTTCCTTTTCCATAGTTCATTCAGGTTGGATTGAAAAAGGGGAGACCGCCTCAGTGCCGTCTCCCCCGAATGCCACCGGACCGGGGCTATCTCATCTTCGGTCCTGTCTTGGTCTTGTGCTCCTGCTCGACAGCAGGCTTCTCTTCCTTTGCCTGCTCCTGGGCTTTGCGGTTGAGTCCGAGGTCGGTTCCTGTTTTCTGGGCCTCCTTGAGCCAGCCGGGATGACACGGGACGACCTGGCGCTGCGCGGCGTCGAACTGCACGTAGCAGCTGAACGTCTCGCCGTTCTTGGTCTGGCATCCGTCCATGCGGACGGCCTTGCCCTCGCAGAGGGCCTTGACCTGCTCCTCCGAGAAGCTTACACCGTACATTCCTTTGCTGCGGGAAGCCCCCTCCTTGTCGACGAAGAACAGTCTGACCTGCTCCACCGGTATGCCCACGACACGGTTGGTAGGCTGATGAATGGAGACGAGGAACTGCTGTTTGCGGCCCTCGACCTCGATGGCAATCGGACGGCCGCCGTTGGCGTTGGCGAAGCCCCTCTTGGTGCTGCCGTCGTTGCCCTCCCAGCTGGTGCGCTCCAGGAGCGCCTTCTTGACCACGTCCGCGATGATGGGCTGTCCGTAGAGGTACAGCGTGTCGGCCTCGGTCTTGGGCTTCTCCATGGTGTAGACCTTGACCTTCCACTCCTGGCCCTCGGCCTGGGGATATGCCCTCAGGGAGAACATGCCGGAGATCTCCTCGGTGGAGCCGGGGATGAGGTCGGTGTACTGGCCGAACGCGAGCTGGCTGGCGATGGCCGGATTCTGCATGATGCTGTCCTTGGAGATGCCGTACTTGCTCTTCAGGCTCTCCCAGTTGATCCTGTTCAGGCGGTCCTGAACTTCCTTTGAAATTGTTGCTTCCATAGTTCTTGGTATTGAAGTGTGAGTTGATCCCTTTCCCTGGGCCCCTGCATGAACCTCGCATTGAGGTCGCTGTGGCCGCTGTACGGCCCGGACCAGTCAGTGACGGACGTCCTGCCGCCGCGCTCGGCGCAAAGCCGCCCGAGCTCCGTGAACGCGGCCCTGCCGGTCTCGTCGCAGTCGAAGAAGGTCCCGACGGTGGCGTGCTCGCGTGCCCATTCGATGCTCTTCTTTATGTTGACCGTGCTGTTGAGTATGCAGATGTCGCATTCCGGCCAGCCGCTGCCGCGCAGCTCCATGAACGAGAGGAAGTCGAAGAACCCCTCGAAGATGAGCCCTGACGCAGACGCGCATTCTCCCGGCCTGTCGCCGTATATGTCTATCGTGGTGATGCCTGACGAGGTGCAGCCCTTGAACGGCTGCGAGCGGAGTACCCAGCCGCCCCTGTCGTTCCTGAAGCCTATCGCGGTGAAACGCTTCTCCGGCTTCGACTCCAGGGTGTAGAGGACCTCGCTGCACCATCTGCCGAGCACCTTCGGGCCGATGCCCCTGGACTGCGCGTAGGTGATTAGCCTCGGGTCCGTGATGGCATCCCTTGTCTCAAGGACCCTGATCCCGTGTGCGGACGCTGCCGGACGTGCCTGGCGGTCAGGCTCCATGTCATGCGACATTGCCGTGCCGCCCAGAGAGGCTAGATAGTCATATGCCTTTCCTCCGTTGCACTTGAGGATCATGCAGACGAGTGTCACGGACGAACCGCTCTCGCCGGTGCCGAAGTCGTACCAGACGTTCCGCTTCGGGTCGACATGGAAGGACGGAGTGGTCTCGGACCTGAAGGGGGAGTAGTACATGTTGTTGTTCCCGTGCTTCGTGTCCCTGCCGAAAGAGGCCAGGATCCTGTCTATGGGAGTGCCCCTGAGCATCTCCCTTTCGGTCTCACTGTAGCTTGCCATGGCGATTCTGATTAAAAATGAAAATTAAAATAAACTAATTTTGTATTAAATTCAGATATTACTTATCTTTGCATGTTCCTTAGTTGGAATGGATGATAAGATTAAATATATCTACGGCAAAATTAAAGAAACCTAATTATATTTCCAATAGGTTTTCATTGCCTTAAAAATTAAGCGGCATTATGTCCTCCGGACAAGATATCAAAAAGGACGGCAAGGAGACCGTCAAGCCTGCGGCAGCAAGGAACAAGACTCTGCCTGCCGGTAAGTATCCACTTAAGAACCTCAAGTTCCTGGGCGATTTCATGACGACGCTCAGGCTCACCACTACGACGGCGGCTGAGAAGGCCGGACTCACCCAGGTGACTGTCTACTACTGGCTGAAGAAGGATGACGCCCATCTCTCTTCTGTCGAGAACCTCATCAACGCATGGGGGTACAGGCTCTCCTTCGAGCTGGTGTCGCCGGACGACGAGATATCGATCGTCAACATCGAGCTTCCTGACGAGAAGAGGCTCGCGTTCCTCGAGAGGGCCATGGTCGGTGTCGACAGGATGGAGCTTCAGAAGAAGCTCGGCATCGGCACGACAACCATCTACTACTGGCTCACCCACGACGACATCTTCATCTCCTACATCTTCCGGATCGCGGAGGCACTCGGAAAGAAGGTCAAGATCAACATCAGGCCGATGTAGCCATGGACAGCTTCGGAAACCTGCCGACAGGCAGGTTTCCGAAGTCTGCCGTTCCGTTTCCTCTGCGGAAGGATATGTCCTGTAATCTTCCCGCTGTGAGTCGGGATATGAATGAGTTTATGCAGAAATCCGAAATGACTTTTATGAAGAAGCATATAGGCTTAATTGCCTTGCTCAGCCTGCTCCTTGTGTCTTCATGCTCGGAAGGAGGGGTGGAGCCTGACCTGACAGCTCCGTCCGTCAAGCAGATAGACATCACCGAAGCGGTTTTTTACCACGTATCGACCCTGGAGTATTTCGATTATGTAGTCACCTATCAGGACAACAAGGGTCAGGAATACGCCGATGTCATCAGCGGTGATCCATCGGCGACAGTCGGATGCTACGTGAAGACGTACTCTTACAACGAGCTGCCTGTAACCTGTACGGCAATCGTCGAACTGGTTCCGAAGGTCCCGGAGACCGAGGTGGTGTCGTTCAAGTACATAAATCCAAAGCCGTCCATGTCAGCAAACGTGTACTATTCTTCCAACGCTGCGAATGACGGAATCGACACCGTTCTTCCCGAAGGATATGAGCAGATATGGATACAGTCCATGGAGATAGGCGAATTCCTGAAGACCTACGGTTCGTGGTTCAGCTCCTATTGCAGGGTACTCGAGGGCGCAGGCGGGTTACAGGTATCCTCATACTAGCCGTCCCCTTGCATCTCTCAACTGAGACTGTCTGCCGGCAATCCGGAACTTGGCTGAAGAAAACAAGTTCGGGAACCTTGTTTCCAAAGTTCCCGAGCCCGTGTATGATTGCCTTCCCTAGAGGGTGAAATCCTTGCTTGGCTTGAAGTGGGGGACGTCCCTTTCAGGGATCTGGATGGTGGTGTTCCTGGTGATATTCCTTGCAGCCTTGGATGCACGGTGCTTGATGCCGAATGTGCCGAAGCCCCTGAGGGTGACGATCTCACCGTCCTTGAGGGAGGCCTTGACATTGTTCATGAATGATTCGATAGCCGCCATTGAGGCAGAGACCTCCAGTCCGGTGTCCTGTGAGATCTTCTTTGCAAGTTCTGCTTTAGTCATAAGTCGTTCTGTTTTGAAATGAGGTGCAAAGATAGCAATAGAACCGGGAGATTCGGTAAGCAGAACGGCTTATGGGACAATTTTTATGAGGATTTTGAAGTCTGAGCTTCATATTGTGCAAAAATGTCAGAATGTGCGTGTGTACATACTACCACTAGATATTATGTTATTGCGAACAAATATGGCGTATAAGAGTTATATTTGTATGAATGAACTGCACAGATATCCGCTGAAATTATGAAA
>R27__coassemble_1047_pt1 | contig 13997 bp, 8 predicted proteins | sample R27__metabat2_high_PE_017 | metagenome-assembled genome bin R27
ATCCTGACCGGAGACGAGATGCGCAGCCTTAGGCTCGGGGACAACGGATTCATCGCAAGGCGCGTGACCACCGACATAGACAAGGCCAATGCGATTGCCAACATCGGCAAAGAGAACACCGACTGGCAGAAGGCTATCTATCAGCTCGGCCAGACCTACGAAGGCAATGTGGGCGTGTCCGGAAACATCAATTTCGGCGAGAAAAACTATCTGCCTTACCGCGTGTCGGGAGGCTACCTATCGCAGAAAGGCACGCTCAAGACCTCTTCGATGGACCGCGCCACCCTGGCCCTCAACCTCAATCCTTCCTTCCTGGACAAGCACCTCAAGCTCGACCTGAGCGGCAAGGGCATGTACATGAAGAACAGGTTCGCCAACACCGGTGCCATCGGCTCTGCAGCACAGTTCAACCCCACGGTGCCCATCTATGACGCTGCCGGAGTGAACGGCTACTACACCATCAAGAACACCGGCGGCAGTACCAACTCCCTTTCTACCTCCAACCCCGTTGCACAGCTTGAAGAGTTCTTCAACAACTGCAACGCCCTGCGCTTCATCGGCAACGCACAGGTAGATTACGCCATCCACGGCTTCGAAGACCTGCATCTGCACGCAAACCTCGGTATCGACACTTCCAAGTCCGACGGACGTGACTACACCGAGGCCGGTTCGGAGCAGTCCCTGCATGACCAGTCCCACTACGGACTCGGCTCGTATCACCCCTGGAACGAAGCCCGCACCGACAAGACCCTCGAACTCTACGCCAACTACAACAAGGACTTCGGCAAGCACAGCGTAGGCGCAATGGCAGGTTACTCCTGGCAGGAATTCAAGACCCACAGCTGGGGCTACAAGAAATCTTACGACCAGACAGAAGTTTTCGAGGAAGAAGACAACTACGACTTCCTTTACAGGCTTATCTCCTTCTACGGCCGTGTCAACTACGGATTTGACGGCAAATATCTCCTGACCGCCACGGTGCGTGCCGACGGTACCTCACGTTTCGTCAACAACAAATGGGGTATCTTCCCTTCCGTGGCCTTCGCCTGGAACGCCAAGAACGAGGACTTCCTCAAGAACGTAGCGCCCGTCTCCACCGCTAAGTTCCGCCTCAGCTGGGGACAGACCGGACAGCAGGAACTCAACACCACCACCGACTATCCTTCTCTCCCTGCCTACCTTTACAGCAGCAACGCCAGCATGTACTGGTTCGGAAACCGCATGGTAGTGCCTATCACCCCCCAGGGCTACAACGCTGACCTGAAGTGGGAGACAACCACCACCTACAACGCCGGTATCGACCTTGGCTTCTGGGATGACCGCCTCACCGCACACCTCGATGCATACTACCGCGTGACCACCGACCTTCTCAACTCCACTCCTATCCCCGCAGGCGCCAACCTCATCAACCAGCTGGTCGCCAACATCGGAACCCTGGTCAACCGTGGCGTGGAACTCGATCTCGAGTACATAGCCCTGCAGACCAAGGACCTGTTCTGGCAGATAGGATTCAATGCCGCATACAACAACAACAAAGTCACCAAGCTGACCGCCAACGATACTCCCGACTACAAGGGCGTGCCCACCGGAGGTTACTCCGGAGGCAACGGCAACACCATCCAGCGTTTTATGGTGGGTGAGCCCGTGAGCACTTTCTATGTGTGGCAGCAGGTTTATGACACCGACGGCAAGCCGATTCCCGGCCTCTATGTGGACCGTGACGGCGACGGCGACGTGGACGAAGACGACAAGTACTGCTTCAAGAAGCCCGCTCCCGACTTCACTTTCGGCCTGAACACCAATTTCAGCTGGAAGAACCTCACCGTAGCGGCCTCCGCCCACGCCAACCTCGGCAACTGGGTATATAACAACAACCGTTCGCAGTTCAGCTATATGAACGACCTCTGGACCAACAACTTCACTGCCAACCGCATAGCCAGCGTCCAGCAGGTGCCTTTCTATACGGCGGAATACGAAAGCGACTACTTCGTCGAGAACGCCTCCTTCTTCAAGCTTGACAATGTTACCGTCGGATACACGTTCCCCAAACTTTTCAGGGCCGCCGACCGCAACGCAAGCCTCAACATATTTGCCACCGTCCAGAACGTGTTCGTAATCACCGGATATTCCGGTATCGACCCCGAAGTGTTCAACGGTATTGACTCCAACCTCTGGCCGCGTCCCCGCACCTACGTAGTCGGCCTGAAGTTCAACTTCTAATTTCGGAGGAAAGACAAAATGAAAAAATACAGTATAATTCTCGCGGTTCTCTCCGCAGCCATTCTCTCCGCCACCTCCTGCATCAAGGACCTGAACGTCGAGCCCGTCGATGATGACGTCGTGCTCCCGGAGATGATTCTCACAGGCGTGGAGCAGTACGAGCAGGTCCTGGCAAAATGCTACGTGGGCCTCAGCACATCCGGCTCGACCGGCGAAGGCTCGGCTGACATCCTGGGCATTGACAACGGCTTCGGCCAGTATATCCGCGCCCTGTTCTACCTCAACGAGTACACCACCGACGCTGCCCTGTGCGTCTGGAACGACGGCACGGTCGGAGCATTGCACAACATGAACTGGACTCAGTCCGACGTGTATGTGCGCGGTATGTTCTCGCGTTGCTATTACCAAATCAGCATGTGCAACGAGCTTATCCGTCAGGCCGAAAACTCAGAGTTCAAGAGTGACGCCAGGATACAGCAGTACATTGCCGAGGCTAAGGCCCTCCGCCTCCTCAGCTACCTGCACGCCGTGGATATGTTCGGCTATCAGCACATTCCTTTCGCCACCGAGCAGACCAGCGTCGGCTCCGAAGGTCCTGCTCCCAATCCCGAGCTCATAGGCTGGATGAACGGGCAGATCGACGACCTGCTGAAGAGCAACTCGCTGGCTGAAATCCGCGGTGCCGAATACGGACGCGTGGACAAGGGCTTCGTGCAGATGATCAAGGCCAAGCTCAACCTCAACGCTCCCGTGTACCTGGGCGTCTCAGGCGCCGAAGCCACTGCATACTATGAAAAGGCTGCAGAGGCTTGCAAGGCCATCGTTGCCGCCTACCCTACCCTGCATGACAACTACGCCGAACTCTTCATGGGCGACAACCACAAGCGCACCGACGAAATCATCTTCGGCGTGCAGGAAGTCAACGGCACCGTACAGACCTGGGGAAGCACCCAGTTCCTCATCTTCTCCTGCTTCGAGAGCGGTGACGCCGTTGCCGGCGACCGTCTCTGGGTCTCCGACTCAGGTTGGGGCGGCACGCTCATCACTCCCACCTACCTCGCCAAGTTCGACCGCGCAAAAGACAAGCGCTTCATGTTCTGGGGCGGCCCCAACAACTACCCCGAGGACCTGAATTCCAACACCGCGTTCAATTCCGGCTGGTCTTCATATAAATTCACCAATGAGCCCAGCGACGGCACCTACACCAGCAAGGGAGCCACATTCGTGGACACCGACTTCCCTCTGTTCCGTTCCGCCGACGCATACCTCATGCTCGCTGAATGCCAGCTCCGCGGTGCTACCAACGTCTCCGAATCTGAAGCCAAGAGCGCCTGGAACGCAGTCCGCGCCCGCGCCGGCCTCGGAGAAGTCACCAACTACACCCTCGACGAAATGCTTGACGAGCGCGCCCGCGAGCTCAGCCTGGAGTGCCATCGCCGCAGCGACCTCGTCCGCTTCGGAAAGTTCACCGGCAACAGCTACCTCTGGACCTGGAAGGGCGGGCAATACAACGGCATAGCTATCGACGAGCACTACAATGTATTCCCTATCCCGGATGCCGAGTACAACAGCAACAGCAAACTCGGCCAGAATCCCGGATATGCATCCGCCAACTAATAGATGTACGGCTATATGAAAAGAATACTTTCAATAATTTCTGCAGGCTTGCTGCTCCTTTCGCTCGGAGCCTGCCATAAAGAAGAAATGGTCGTTCTCGACCTTTCCAAGTCCACCGCTCCGGTGCTTGGAAGCTACGTAGAGAACGAGGGCACTGTCACTGCGCAGTTCACCCCCGGCCAGCTCAATGTCAACAATGGCGACAAGCCACTCATCTACCACTTCTTCGCCCTCACCTCCCTCGACGGGAACAAGGTGAGCAAGAGGATCAACACCACCGTCAAGGAAAACACCCTTACTGCAAGCGCCTCCAACATCACCCGCGCCCTCAAAGAGCTCGGATGCGAGGAAGAGACCGTCCACGCCATTGAAATAGTAGTACGCGCAGCCGGCATCCAGCAGCCTGACGACGAATATGACAAATCTTTCATCGACTCCAAAGACAAGATTGTCATAGGAGACTATCAGATGAAGGCCGGCAGCAGCGGCGGCGGTGATTCTTACGAGAATTTCACGGAAGCATCCGCCTGGACTGTCACCGGAAGCATGAGTGCATACGGCATCAACTGGGACGGCGACATCGACATGACTACCGACGGCACATGGCACCTTGCCCGCAACGTCAGCCTCAAGGCCGGAGACGAGATTAAGTTCCGCAAGGACAAGGCATGGACCGAAAACTTCGGTTATGTCAAGGACAGCGGCACCCAGTATGTGCTCGGTGAAGATTTCGACGTCGCACAGGACGGTGACAACATCAAGGTCCTCGAAGACGGCGCTTACGACCTCCTGCTCAATCCTGCAGATGCAACGGCAAAGATTGTCGCCGCATCCGTACCTTACGCAGATTATACTGAAGCATCCGACTGGACCGTCACCGGAAGCATCAGCGAATACGGCATCAACTGGGACAACGACATCGATATGACTACCAACGGCGAATGGCACGTGGCACAGAATGTCACGCTGAAGGCAGGCGACGAGATCAAGTTCCGCAAGGACAAGGCATGGACCGAAAACTTCGGCTATGTCAAGGACAGCGGCACCCAGTATGTGCTCGGTGAAGAATTCGACGTCGCACAGGACGGTGACAACATCAAGGTCCTCGAAGACGGCGCTTACGACCTCCTGCTCAACCCTGCAGAGGCAATCGCCAAGATTGTCACCACCCTCGGCGGCGGTGGCGGCTTCACTCCTCCCGAACCCGGTCCCGAGCCTACGTTCGATGGCTGGAGCGTGACCGGCTCCATTGCGGCAGCCGGCATCAACTGGGACGGTGACATCGATATGACCACCACCGGAGCTTTCTGGGTGGCCCGCGAGGTGAAACTCGCCTCCGGCGACCAGTTCAAGTTCCGCAAGGCCCACGACTGGGCCGAGAACATCGGCGCTGCCGGTGACACCGAGCCCGCAATCGTGGAAATCGGCGTGAAGACCACCGGCGCCGCCGGCGGCAAGAACCTCGCCGTCGCTGCCGAAGGTACCTATGACCTGTACGTCAATCCTGACGAACTGAGCTTCTATGTGATGGCCACCGGCGAAGTGCCCGCTGAATTGGCCAGCTGGGGCGTTGTCGGCACCATCAACGGATGGGGCAGCTCCGCCGACCTCGCTATGGTCGAGGAGGGCGGAATGCTCGTGCGCAAGAACGTGGCCCTGACCACCGGCGCCCAGTTCAAGCTCCGCTATATGAGCAGCTGGGACGTCAACCGCGGCGCGCCCGGCGACGTGGAGCCCTTCGTGATGGGCACCGACGCCATCGCCGCTACCCAGAACGGCAAGAACCTCGGCGTAGCCGCTGACGGCAACTACGACATCTGGTATGACGAGCTCAACGAAGTCCTCTTTGTCGTGCCCGCAGGCGAGGCCCTTACCTACTGGGGCGTTGTCGGCAACATCACCGGATGGGGCGGCGACCGCAGGGACTACATTATGTCCAAGAGCGGCGACTTCTATTCAGTCAAGGGCATCGAACTTGCTGCGGACAGCCAGTTCAAGCTCCGCTACAGCAGCAACTGGGATGTCAACCGCGGCGCTCCCGGCGACGTGGAGCCTTTCAAGGTTGACGCAGGTTCCGTCGTGGAAGCCACCCAGAACGGCAAGAATCTCGGAGTCAATGCTGCCGGCAAGTACGATATCTGGTACAACGCAGCCGAAGAGAAGCTGTACGTGATGGCTGAAGGCACAGACCCTTCAGGCGCCGTGACCCCCGAGCCTCCCACTCCTGAGAAGCCTACCGCCTGGTCCATCGTCGGCACCATCGACGGCTCCGGCTGGGGCAAGGATTTCGACCTCACCAACACCGAGGGCGATATCTGGAAATATGAAGGACTGACCGTGACCGAGACCGACGAGTTCAAGATCCGCGCCAACCACGACTGGGGCACCAGCGTGGGCGGCCCCGAGGAGAACGAGGACAGCGCCATCGACCCCGTGAGCAATCCTTACAAGGTGTTCAGGCCTACGCTTGGCACAGCCTTCACTGCCGGCGGAGTCAATATCCGCATCGCCGTGGCCGGCACCTACAACGTGACCTTCAACTATGAGGCCAAGACCATCCTCATTGAGGGTGCCGCAGCCGGCAGCGGAATCAAGACCGCTGACGAACTGCTCGCCTGGCTCGCAGACGGCACCAAGGACGCCGAGCTCGCAGCCGACATCGACCTGAGCGGCAAGACTCCGGCTCCTGCAGCCGAGATTACCGGCAGCCTGGACGGAAAGGGCCACACCATCACCGTCAAGGACCTCGCGACACCGGTTCTTCCCGTTGTCAATGGCAACGTTAAGGACGTCGTTTTCGCAGGTTCCTTTGCCGCGACCCCCGGCACCGAGAAGATTATCCTCGCCCCTATCGGCAAGAGCTACGGCACTATTGAGAACGTGACCAACAAGGCAAGCGTCAGCCTGGACGGACCTGCCGGACAAGGCGGTGCCGATACAGCAGTCGGCGCCACTGCGGCCGGCGTCGTGGGCGAAGCCTACGGCCCCGTGAAGGGTTGCAAGAACGAAGCTTCGGTTTCGGCGGCAGCCTCCGGCAAGGACACCTGGACCATAGTTGTCTCCGGTATTGCGGGTTTCGTCGGTGACGCCGTCGAAGGTTGCGTCAACAGCGGTGAAGTCAGCCTGGTGGCGGGTTCTCCCCTCGGACGCACCGCAGGTATGACCGAGGTGACTATGAAATACAACCCTGTCAGCTCCGTTGCCGGCGTGGTGGCTTATGCAGTAAGCGACCCCACCCACACCGTAACCGTCAAGGATTGCAGCAACAGCGCCAAGATCAGCTTCACCTACGACAACCTCAACAGCTCGAGTGCGGCTGTAAGCCGTTCTCCCATTGCGGGCATCGTGGCAAATTCCGGCGGTGACATCACCAACTGCCACAACACAGGCGACATCTACGCATCTATGAATTCCACGGACCGCAGTAAAGCCTACAGCGCCAAGAACATCATCCTCCACGCCGCAGGCATCCAGGGCGCCGACTACTTCGTCAAGAAGATCAAGTCCGGAGTAGATCAGAACGAAACGTCCGTCATTGACTGCACGAACAGCGGAAACATTTACGTGGACACCGATATGACAGCCTCCAACAACGCCGTCGGCGGAATCTCCGGCTGGCCTGCAGCTGAATCGGCTTCGGTTACCGTAATCAAGAACTGTATCAATTCCGGCAACATTTCAATGAAAGGTCTCGGAAAAATACGTCTCGGCGGAATCGCAGGCGGAAGCAACTCCATTGAAGGCTGCAAGAACACCGGCAACATCTCCGTCGAGAACGCAGACGGTGCTTCCGTATTCGGCCTCATCAACGGTTTCCATACGCAGACCCACACTCTCAAGAACTGTGAAGCAGCCGGCAAGCTCGAGTGCAAAGTCAAGGTCACCGGCCTCGGCGGTCTGTGCGGAGCTATCGGAAACGCCGCCAACACGCTTGGAGAGGGCTGCAAGGTCAACGCCACCATCACCGGTGCCGAGACTCCCCAGTGCGGCCTCATTCTCGGCAACTTTAACGGCAACAGCAAAGAAATCACCATCGGCACTACCGACAGCCCCGTCACCGTGGCTGGCAACGTGAATGGTACCGAAGCTACTGCCGACAATTTTATGACTCTGCTCCACAACGCATCGAACTACAAGGCTGAAGCCCACACCTTCAACGTTGTATTCGGCAAATAAGCACCAGTCTATCTACAATGAAGAGGTCGACTAAAAAGGGTCGGCCTCTTTTTTTGTGCGCAATGCACTTCTGCGGTCGGCAGTTGCCTCTGAGAGGACTCCGTAACTACAATATGTCTACTATCACCTTGTCCGGCGGTGTAGAAGGAACAAGGAACATGATAAAATAAATCGGGAGATAAGTAATCGCTCCTTCCTGAAGTATTTCTCTTTCGTTACACAAGACATATCCCCTCTTGATATTATAATCGGGCGTTTCAACGAAATGGTCCAGAGAGGCATGCTGATCGTAGTCTTTCCCGGATTTCACTTCTATCGGGACAACGGTCAGACTGTCATAGTCGTTGACCAGGAATTCGACTTCACCTTTCTTCTTGTTATCGTAGTAGAACAGAGGGAAACCGTGGGCTGAGAGCTCGCTGCAGACAGCCAACTCGTATACGGTGCCGAGATTGATTCCCTTCTGTTCGTTCATCACATCTGCGATGTTGTATTGGTACAGAAGTCTGGTCAAGAGTCCCACGTCATTGAAATAGAGTTTCAGGAGGTTCTTGCTTTCGGATTCATCCAACGGGAACCTGGGATTGGATATGGCTTTCACCTCGTTGCAGATTCCGCTGTCCACCAGATAATCGAATTCATCCTGATACTGGGAAGAGCGGGCTTGTTTCTTATCCTCAATCTGGTTAAATCTGACTCGTTTCTTCTTGTTCTCCAAATAGGACGGAACCAGCTCATATATCCGCTCGATCTTCAACTTATGTTCCTTGTCATATTGGCTTGCATCTCCTTTGTATAGCTCGTACACTTCCTTCTGGGCATCCCTGACCCGAACGATATTTCTTGTCTCTATGAAGGTATTTACGGCATCTGGCAATCCTCCTACCAGAAGGTACAATTTGAAATAATCCATCATCTGCCGGTGAAGAGCCTCGTTCATCGGAATCTTCTTTTCAAAGCATTCCCGGGCGTGGCTGATGAACTCATCCCCGACATTGTTAGCCCAAAGGAATTCCTCGAAATCCAACTGATACATCTTAACGACCTCGATGGCCCCACCAGGCTTGGACAGGGTCTGGTTCAGCGCTATTCCCAGCTGGGAGCCGCTGACAATGTAGGTGAAACGGTCATCCTGCTTAAGGAATTTAAGAAGCGTGAGCATCTCGGGGTATGCCTGAATCTCATCCAAGAAAACAAGCGTATTCTCCTTGTCTTTCATCCGGTCGCCGGCAATGGTGCTCAGGCGCAGATAGAAGTCGTCCTTCCCGCGCGTTCCTTCGAAAACACGGTCTCCCTTTTTGTCTTCTATCAGGTCAATCTCAATATAGTTGGCGAAGCGTTTCTGGCCTTCATAACGGATAATATACGATTTCCCAATCTGGCGGGCTCCGTTCAAGACAAGAATCTTATTGGAGCCATTCTCCAGATAATCAGCGATTTTAGACTGGATCTTTCTTCGAAGCATACACTTTTCCGTTATAATTCCTATCGCAAATATACACTTTTCTCTTAAAACGCACAACCAAAATATACACTTTTCCCAAGAACGTCACAGCAGGTTGTACAGGACGATGGAGGAATACACCTACGGAACGGCCACAGGCCTCAAGACGTCCGAGAAGTTCTACAAGCTGAGCGCCGACGGCTGGGTGAGCGGAACGGATTACCTGAACCGGACCTACACCTACGACTCGGAGGAGAGGATCTCCAGGGTGGTGGAGACGGACAGCCCGCAGAGCTACAGCCTGACGACCGACTATGAATACGACCTCCAGGGGAACATCACCCGCACCGTGGAGACCTGCGTCAAGGGAGGAGTCACCCTGGCCGTAACCACGGAGTGCGCGTACGACTCCCGAGGCAGGAAGACCTCGGAAACGGTAAAGGTAGGGAACAGCACCGTGTCGTCGGTCTCGCTCTCCTACGACGACCTGGGACGGCTTAACAGTAAGAATTACGGCACCGGGTCCGACAGGATATCCGAGCTCATCGGCTACGACATCCACGGCTGGCCTTCATCGCGCAGCAGCAGCCTGCTCTCGCAGAGTTATGCCTACGAGGATTCGTCTGCCCCGGGCTGGACGGGGAACATTACCCGCCTGTACTGGTGCCACCTTGCAAGTACGGCGGAGGGTACGTCATACCCTTCCAGGGCCGAGCCTCTTACCTACGACGCGCTGGGGCGCCTGTCGGGAAGCGCCATATCCACCGGCGGGCAGAGCTCGGGCAACTCCTGGTCGGAGAGGAACATCTCCTACGACCTTGACGGCAACCTGCTCCACCTGGACAGGTACCAGGCCTCCTCTTCCACTCCGGAGGCGAGCCTTGGCTTCACCGTCAGCGGCAACCGCAGGACCGGCTGGGGCTACGACGCCAACGGGAACGTCACTCTTGACCCCCTCCGCAATTTTGAAATCAGGTATAATCTCCTTAACTTAGCGTCGGAAGTCCGTATCCCCGCAGCCGGGAACACTCCGGCCACCGATCTGTCCTCCACGGTATTCTATGCCGACGGGACGAGGGCAGGGGTCATAGACCCGGGCACGGGGGGATGGATTTCCAGGTACATAGGTTCTTTGATATATTCCGGAAGCAACGGAAGCGAGGCCCTGGACGGCATCCAGACCGAAGACGGCTTTATCGATTGCAGCGGCGGCGTCAGCAACGCTCAGATGCAGTATTTCCTGCGGGACCACCTGGGGAGCGTGAGGGTGGTTGCGACCGACAGGAACACCGTCCTGAGCCGCACCGACTACCTGCCCTTCGGCGCGAGGATGACCGGCAACGGCCTTCCGGAGAGTGCCACGGCCCGGAGCGTGTGGTTCGGCTTCAGCGGCAAGGAGAACGAGAAGTGGGACGCAGCCTCGGGCACCCAGCACTGGCTCCGCGGCGAGCGCTGGCAGCACTTCGGTGCCCGCGCATACGATCCCGCCACCTGCATCTGGACCGGCATCGACCCCCTGGCCGAAAAGTATCCCGGTGTCAGTCCCTATGCCTATTGTGCCGGGAACCCCGTGAACCTGGTGGATCCGGATGGGATTGACCCAATTTATGCGAAATCATTTTGGGGTAGTGTAAAACTTATTGGTGATGATGGTAATTACAAAATTTCCAAGCTAAAACACATTCTGGAGGGGTCTGAAAGTCAACATCAATCCCTAAGGGAGCCTATTGGTACGACAAGGACTCCGTCTTCTGTCCGGCGATAAGGATAATCACCAATGCCAGTAAGAACCATCAGGAAAGAAGGCCTTTTCATTTTGGTGGAGGCTATCTTTTCAGACAAGGTTGTGAGAGTGCCCGCACCAGCGTTGATGAGGTCTGTCCCTCCTATCTTGATTTCCACGAGCCCATACGAGCCATTCCTTAAATGGACAACGGCATCGCATTCAAGGTTGTTCTTGTCACGATAGTGATAGACTTTACCGTCAAGGGCGTCCGCATAGACTCTCAGATCCCTCACGGCCAGCGTTTCGAAGATCAGTCCGAAAGTCTCCATATCATTGATCAAATCCTTCGGGCCCAGGCCGAGGGCGGCGGTGGCGATGGACGGATCGATGAAATATCTGGTGTCGGAAGTCCTGATGGCCGTTTTGCTTCTCAGGTTAGGGTTCCATGCGGTAGAATCCTCTATGACGAAAATCTCCTTCAATGCCTTGATGTAACTGTAAACAGTGGCGTCAGACATCTGTTCCTCGCCATTATTCTTGATGTCCGCGAGAATTGTCCCGACAGTTGCCTGGGAGCCTTGGTTCCGCGCATAGGAACGCATAATACGCCTGGCCAGTTCTTCATCCCGTTCCACATCATCAACTCTCTTGATATCTGTGCTGACCACGGAATCGAAGTAATCAAAGGCTTGCGCCAAAGAGGCTTTTTCCTTTTTTCTTAAAACAGCCTTAGGCCAGCCTCCACGGCATGTCAGGAAAGCGAGTCTATCAAGGTCAATGTGACTCTCGCCATCCACCGTATCAGCATTCTCAAACAAATGGCCCAAACTGACATCACCGGTAGAATCTTCAGATTCCCAAAGAGACATGGGACGGAGCTTAAGGCGAGAGATACGTCCTGTTCCAGTGTGGTAAATCTTTTCTTCCTCAATTATATTCCCGTTTTCATCTTTCTTCGGTTTAGGGGGAACAGCGGAGCCCGTAAGAATAAACTGCCCATCTTCATCCCTTTTATCCACCTCGTTTCTCACAGCATCCCAAAACTGTGGTGCTATTTGCCATTCATCAATCAGTCTTGGGGTTTTACCGGCCAGCAGCCGGGATATATTTGTCCTGGCCAATGCAAGATTCTGGCTCAGCCTTTCGGGATCGGCCATAGAAAGGATGCTTCCCGCCTGTTGCGATGCCAACGTAGTCTTTCCGCAGTATTTGGGACCTTCAATGAGGACAGCGCCAGATGACTCCAGCTTGTCCAAAAGTATTTTGTCTGCAACACGTTTCTTATAATCTTTCATTTTCTTCGCATCAATTATATCGCAAATATAGATTATTTTTGATTGAATATCAACATATTCGACTAAAAATTGATTCGATACTTGGCCGCTTTTTGATTCGACAGTTGGCCGGATTTTGCCTGGGCTTTTGGCGATAGATTACAGAATAAAGGTGTACCGCGCGCGAGAAGTAGGCTTATTCCCTGTTCTTTGTGTCGATGCAAATGGTTACCGGGCCGTCGTTCAGAAGGGCGACTTTCATATCCGCACCAAACTCTCCGGTCCCCACCGGGCGGCCGAGGGAAGAGGAAAGCGCAGCGCAAAACTGCTCGTAGATAGGTATGGCCAGCTGATGTCCGGCAGCGCCGATATAAGACGGCCGGTTGCCCTTCTTGGTGGAGGCCATCAGCGTAAACTGGCTCACGACCAAAGCTTCGCCCGCTATATCAATGACACTGCGGTTCATCACTCCGGCGTCATCGTCGAAAATGCGCAGCCCGGCTATCTTCTTCACCAGCCACTCAATGTCCTCCGGCCCGTCTTCATTGCCTATGCCAAGCAAAATCAGCAGGCCGGGACCGATTGACGATTTCACCGATCCGTCAATGGTAACGGAAGCGGAAGATACTCTTTGGATTACCGCGCGCATAAAGTCATTAATTGCCGGTTTGTCTTCGGACGGCCTCCCGGTAGAACTCTTTCCGCTGCTCCTGCGTTACAGCATATCGTATCAGCCGGGAACTTTCCTTGAGCCCGTCGTCCAGATTACACACGTAGAGGTCGTCCACATCGGCCAGATAGAGCCGGTCGTAACGTATGTCCTGATACCTCTGCAGGGATATGGTGTAGTCAAGGGCCTTGAGCGCCTCATTATCCCGAAGATTCTCACGGGAGAAAATGAAAAGTCCCATCTTATCGTAGCGGCCGTAGAAGCCGTTGCCCACTTTGGAGACTTTGATTTCGATGATACGCCGCAGCGGCAGCGCCATAGACCAGTAGGAGAGCTCCTTTACACCGATATACCGGCCTTCGCGGAGGCCGTACCCATACCCGTGCTCGAGAATCTGGTCTATCTCTTCATCGTGCCCGGCTGGAGTAATGCCGGCAACGTCATTCAAAAGCTCCAGGTGGGCATTTTTGCTTTCCTCCATAGCGCGTGTGACTTCGATGCCCAAGGAGTGCCCGTCCTTGCTTTGCAAATCCGGCCGGTCACGGTTCACAAGGCAGTCAAACTCGCTTCCCAGCAGCGCCGAGAGCGAGATTTGAGCGTACTGTTCAAAGAAGCACGTGCCGAATTTACGAGTTGCCATAACAAATACAAATATACTCAAAGAAATCAGGATAGCCAATATAACTGAAGAATCTTTTGGCCTGCCTGCGGTCGCCGAAAAATGAGTATATATTCTTATGGATTTTCCAAATGATTTGGAAAGAAGTTAGGATATAGTTCATCACTTCGATTCAGCGGTGTAGTTTGTGGATATTTATTGCGCTCATAGGGGCGTCCCGCCCCTGGCCGCGCGGCTACCCCTGGGAAGTA
>R27__coassemble_1147_pt1 | contig 13006 bp, 14 predicted proteins | sample R27__metabat2_high_PE_017 | metagenome-assembled genome bin R27
CTACCACGAGCTCAACGATATGGAAAATCACTTCCGACGCGTCCACAACTGGCACATCGCCGTCAAGGAGGAAGGGCACGACGTGATTTTCCTGCGCAAGCTCGAGAGGGGCGGCGTGGCCCACAGCTTCGGTATCCACGTGGCCCGGCTCGCCGGTATGCCGCAGGAGGTGATACGCTCCGCGGAGCGCACCCTCCGCGAGCTGGAGCGGCGCGAAAAGAATGCCGAAGCCCTCTCGAAAGACACTTCCGAAGACGGCAGCGTGCAGCTTTCCTTCTTCCAGCTTGACGACCCGACTTTGAGTTCGCTGCGCGAGCAGCTGCTCGGAGCCGACCTTGACAATATGACCCCGCTCCAGGCCTTCGACCTTCTGCGCAAGCTCAAGGACGAAGTGGGAGCCGGCAAAAACTGACGATATGAAAAGAATCCTCCTCATAGCGGCCGCGCTTCTTGTCGCCGCAGCGGCATCTGCCCAGTCGTGGTGGAAAGTGGACTCCGGGCTCGAAGCGGCCCTCCGCGAAGACCTGACACGCAGCGGCAGCAACCATTGCCCCTATACCGTCGGCGACCTTCGCGACACGCCGCCGCCCGCAGGCTTCAAGCCTTTCTATATCAGCCATTACGGGCGCCACGGCAGCCGCCACAGCTGGGGTGATTCCTACTATCAGCTCATCATCGGCGTGCTGCAGAAGGCTGATTCCCTCGGCATCATTACGCCGGCCGGCCGCGAGGTCCTCGCCCAGACCCGTGAGGTCAATGCCGCCTGGGACGGGATGGACGGACGGCTGTCGCAGCGCGGCGTGCGTGAACTTTCGGAAATAGGCCACAGGATGGTGCGCCGCTTCCCGCAGGTGTTCCGCGGGGCCCCGAAGATAAGGGCCATCTCCAGCACCGTGCAGCGCTGCATCATCAGTATGAACGCGATGACGACCGCCGTCGCCGCCGACCGCCCCCGCGTACGGTGGAGCCTCGACACGGGCGAGCGCTTTATGGACTACATTTCCGACACCGGCACCAAGCTGCCCCTCTGCCGCACCCTCGCCTCCGGCTACAAGGAACACCTCTGGGACGCTCCCTGCGACTCGTTGCAGCTTCTCGGCGTGCTGTTCACCGATACCGCCGCGGGCCGGCGGCTCATCCCCAGCCTGGACCGTTTCCACAAGGCTATGTTCCGCACCGCGACCATCAGCGACTGCTGGGACATCGAAGAGAGGATACTCAAGTACCTGCCATTTGAATACGTGTACCGCTTCTATTCCTACGAGTGCCACGATATGGTAGCCCGCTACGGCCACAGCGCCGAAGTGGGCGAGGGGCGCTTCTCCGAGGATTATTCTCTCGGAAAAGACTTCGTAAGCAAGGCCGATGAAGCGATTGCCGGCGGGGAATATGCCGTGGACCTGCGTTTCGGTCACGACTATCCTATGCTGACTTTCTGTTCGTGGCTGGGCGTCGAAGGGCCGGGAAGCAGGCTTTCGGTCGATGAAATAGATGCCAGGTGGCTGGGTTGGAAAGAGATATGTATGGCTTCGAACCTGCAGGCCGTCTTCTATCGCAACCGTGCCGGGAAGGTCCTGGTGAAGTTCCTCTACCAGGAGCAGGAGCGCAAGTTGAGGGGTATGGAGAGCGTCACCGGTCCCTACTATGACTGGACCGAGCTGAGAAGTCGTATTGAAGGATACAAACGATGAAGAAAGTACTGATAATCAGTTATTATTGGCCTCCTACCGGAGGCAGCGGAGTGCAGCGCTGGGTCAAGTTTACCAAGTACCTGAGGCGCTTCGGATGGGAGCCCGTGATCTACACTCCGGAGAACCCGGAGCAGCTCTCCGTCGATGAGAGCCTGCTTACCGACATTCCGCAGGGCGTTGAGGTGTTGCGGCGCCACATAAGCGAGCCGTATGCCATTTACCATAAGTTTTTCGGGGCCTCCGACAAGGGCGCAGGCGTCAATCCGCTGAACCAGCAGAAAAAGACCTTCAAGCAGAGGCTCGTGGTGCGCCTGCGCGGCAACCTGTTCATCCCCGATCCCCGCAGGGGCTGGGTACGCCCTTCTGTGTGCTTCCTGACCAAGTACCTGAAGGACAACCCTGTAGATGCCGTGGTGACCACCGGCCCGCCCCATTCGATGCACCTTATAGGTATGCGCCTCAAGGCCCGCCTCGGAGTGCGCTGGATTGCGGATTTCAGGGACCCCTGGACGGAAATGCACTATTTCAAGCATATGGGGCTTTTCCCCTGGACGGCCGCGAAGCACCGCCGTATGGAGCAGCGCGTGCTGGATTCGGCAGACGCCGTCATAGCGGTGTCCGCGCCCGTGCGTGACGATTTCCAGGCCCGCACATCCACCCCCGTGTATCTTATCACCAACGGTTTCGACACGGACGACTTCGCATCGTACCCCGCCGCCCTGCCGCAGGACCGCTTTACTCTTGTGCATACCGGGCTTTTCGCCTCCGACGGCAACCCGCTGCGCCTCTGGGACACCCTCGCCCGCAAGTGCGCCGAGGACCGCAATTTCAAGAGCCAGCTGAGGATACGCCTGGCCGGCAAGACCGACGTGGAAATTTTCGAGGCCTTGAAGATGAGGGGGCTGCAGGACAATGTCGAGGACCTCGGATACCTGCCGCATTTCAAGACCACGGAGCTGCAGCGCAGCGCCAACGTGCTGCTGCTGCCTCTGCGCGACGAGCCGGAGTATGCCAAAGCCCTTCCGGGCAAGATTTTCGAGTACCTCGCCGCCCGTCGTCCCGTCCTGGGAATAGGCCAGGAGGGCGGAGCCGCCGCCACCGTGCTGAGCGATGCCGGAGCCGGGGTGATGTATGACTGGGACCGGACAGAACCTGTGCGCAACTTCATCGAAAGCGCCTGGGAGCGCCATCTTGCCGGGGAAGACGGCCCGCTGGAGGGAAATATAGAGAAGTATTCCCGTCTTTCCCTGACCGAACAACTATCAAAAGTGCTATGAGTTCCGTAAAGACCGCCGTCTCTTTTAAGTGCTCCCGCTGCGGAGCCGTGTATCAGGCTGACGCCTACCGCCTTATCGACTGTGGCGCCGACCCGGGCCTGCGCGCCAAAGTGACGGGCGGGGAAGTGTTTATCCGCGAGTGCCCGGAGTGCGGGCAGCGCGAACTCATTACGACTCCCGTGGTGTACAGGGACGAGCATCTGCTGGTATGCCTTTCCGACCGCCGGCTGGACATCGAAGGGCTGGAAGGAATGCAGGGGAGGCTCGTGGGAGACGTTGGAAGCCTCATAGAGAAAGTCAAGATTTTCGAAGCCGGGCTGGACGACGTGCCGATGGAATTCTGCAAGTTCGTGACCCGGCAGGAGATGGGGAAGGACGTGGACCTGAAGTTCCTTCACCTCGACGGCGCCGACCACGACATCATCCTCACTTATCCCGAAGACGGCGCGATGCAGATGCTGGCCGTGGGATTCAATGTCTATGAAGACTGCTGCGCCATAGTGCGCCGCAACCCGGCCGTCAGCGCCTCCGTGCAGGGGCTTGCTGTCGTGGACCGGGGCTGGGTAGAACAATTTTTACGCTGAAAGTATGAAGAAGAATCTGCTGATTTGTCTTGGAATAGTGCTGGGCTTCCTGGTGCTGTCATACGCATTCGTGCCCGAACTGTTGAGCGGCAAGATAGTGAACCAGAGCGATATATCCGGCTGGCAGGGAATGAGCCACGAGAAGCTGGAATGGGACAAGGCGCATCCCGAAGCCCCCGCCGCCTGGACCGGCTCTATGTTCAGCGGTATGCCGACCACTTCCATCCAGAGCTCTACCAAGGGCGACTGGACCCAGACCCTCTATGACCTGCTTCTGACGGGCAAGAGGCCGGCTACTTACCTCTTCATTTCGCTGCTGGGCGCCTTTCTGCTGATGCTTTCGCTGGGCATAAGCCCGGTGGTGGCTGCCGGCGGCGCCGTGGCCGTGACTTTCTGCGCCTACAATATCCAGATTATCCAGGTGGGCCATAATACCAAGATGCAGGCCCTTGCGTTCCTGCCGTGGGTGTTTGCCGCTATGGTGTTCACCTACCGCAAGGCGACTTCCGAAGGCAGCCGTAAATGGGCTCTGACGGCTCTGGGCGCGGCTCTTTTCGGGCTTGCACTCTCTTTCCAGATCAAGGCCAACCATCCCCAGATTTCCTATTATCTGGCGCTGATGATACTGATTTACGTGGTGGTGCTGTTCATTTCGCTCCTGCGGCGCAGGCAGTCCCTGAAGGGCTTTTTCGTAGCCTCCGCGCTGCTGCTCCTTACTGGGCTCGCTGGCATAGGCACCAACGCCATCAAACTCCTTCCCACCTGGGAATATACTCCTTACTCAATGCGCGGCGGCTCCACCCAGAAGGACGGCTCCGGCAAGGGCTCCGGCGGGCTGGACATCGCCTACGCCACTGCGTGGTCGTATGGTTGGGAGGAGCTTCCTAACCTGATGATTCCCAACTACAACGGCGGGGCTTCCGCCGGCGAGCTGCCGATGGATTCCCAGACTGTGGCTCTGCTTCGGCGCGCAGGGCAGGGCAATCTGCAGCAGGTCCGCAAGCACCTTCCTACCTACTGGGGCCCGCAGCCGTTCACGGCGGGACCTATGTATATGGGCGCGGTGACCGTGTTCCTGTTCATCCTGGGGCTTATGTACTGGAAGGGACGCGACAAGTGGTGGGTCGTGGCGGCTTCGCTGCTCGCTGTGCTGCTGGCGCTGGGCAGCCATTTCCTGTGGTTCACCAAGCTGTTTTTCGCAATAGCGCCGCTCTACAATAAATTCCGTACGGTGTCGATGGCTCTCGTGGTGCTGCAGTTCACGCTGCCGGTGCTGGGCTTCCTGATGCTGGACGGTATCGTGAAGAGCGGCGAGGAGCCGGGGAAACTGCGCAGGCAGGTGCTGACCGCCGGCGGCGTGACCGTCGGGCTTATGCTGCTGCTCGCTTTGATTCAGACGCTTACCGGTACGTTCACCGGCGCTTCGGATGCCGGGCAGCCGGATATCCTTCTCGAGGCTCTTGCCGCCGACCGGGAGTCGCTGCTCTGGGCGGACACGCTGCGCTCGGTGCTGCTCGTGGCGGCGTCGGCGGGGCTGCTGCTCTGGGGTGTGTCCGGGCGCGGAAACCATCGCGGCGTGGCTGCGGGGCTCGTCTGCCTGCTGGTGCTTGCCGACTTGTTCATTCTGGACAAGAGGTACCTGGGAGCGGACGATTTCGTAAGTCCGAAGGCCTTTGGGAGCCAGTTTGACAAGCGGCCGGTGGACGAGATGATACTCGAGGACAAGGACCCTTCATACAGGGTGCTCGACCTCACGGTCAACGTGTTCAACGATTCCCATCCTTCTTACTGGCACAAGAACATAGGCGGCTATTCTCCCGCCAAGCTTCAGCGCTACCAGGAATATATCGATTCCCGTATCCAGGGCGACCTTGCAAGCCTTACAAAGGCTATAGGCGAGGCGAGGACCGTCTCCGAGGCCGAGGCTGCGCTGCCTTACCTCGAGAGCCTTTCTTCGCTGAACTGCCGCTATATCATCGTGGGCGACGAGAATCCGCCGCTGCGCTATCCTTATGCGCGCGGGAATGCCTGGTTCGAGGCTACCGGAGAGCAGATCCGGCTGGATTCCTATGCTCCCGACCGTATGGAGTACAGTTATTCTTCGTCAGAAGGCGGTCTCGGAGTGTTCAGTGAAGTGTATTATCCTGCGGGATGGGTGGCGCGTCTGGAAGACGGGACCAATCTTTCCGTGGAGTTGTATTCCGGCGGGTCGGATTCGCTTGGGACCGTGGCCGGAGGGCTGCTGCGCTGCATTCAGCTGCCGGCCGGGGAGCATCGCGTGGTGATGAGTTTCGAGCCTGCTTCTTACGCTCGCGGCGAGGCGGCTTCGAGGGCTTGTTCCATCCTCCTTATCCTGCTTGTGCTGGGCTCCGTGGCTTATTCTCTCGTTAGAAAGAAGTAGATTCCCGGAAGCGGCCGGCAGGCTGAGACCGGGAACTTCGCTTCGCTCATCCCTCCCACTGCGCTCCGCTTGTGGGCCCCTCCCGTTCACGTGGCCACGGGCGGCCACGGTTCCCGGTCTCCAGCCTGCCGGCCGCTGACCAGAACTACGGTACGGGGTCGTAGCCGGAGCCGCCCCAGGGGTGGCAGCGGAGGATGCGCTTGAGCGAGAGCCAGCCGCCTTTCAGCGGACCGTACTTGCGGAAGGCCTCGAGGGCGTACTGCGAGCAGGTCGGGGTGAAGCGGCAGGACGGCGGCGTGAAGGGAGAGATGCAGAACCGGTAGAAGTGGATCAGCAGGATGAACGGCGCCGACAGCACCCTTTTTATGATTTGTCCTGCGCTCATCGCCCGGCAATTCTTTCAAGTACCGACGCCACTTCTTCCCGTATCACCGCGGATTCGGCAATCTCGGCAGAAGTGTAAACGAAAAGCAGGTCGTGGCCGGGGCCAAGCAGGTCCTTTTGCAGCCTGTAGGATTCACGCAGGCGGCGCTTGAGCAGGTTGCGGCGCACCGCGCGCTTGAAGTTGCGCTTGGGCACCGAGACCATTATTCGGTTGAATTCCAGCCCGTTGCCGCTAAGACAGCAACACCTCAGGTGGGGTGTCTGACTCCACCTGCCTCCGTCCATCAAGCGACCAATGGCCGTCTTTGAGGACAGTCTTTCTGTCTTTGGAAGCGTTGCCGCCATTGTATTTATTCTCCGCCCAGGAAGACGTCGATAGCCTTCGATGCGGAGGGAATATCGGTATTGGGACCACCCTTGACGGCAATCTTCAGGCCTTCTTCCTCGAGGGCCTTGGCGATGCTCTTGCCGTAGGTGATAAAGGAAAGGCTGCCCTGCTCGAATTCGGGGAAGCTGGCTTTCAGCGATTTAAGATCGTAGGGATTGTAGAGCACGAGTGCGCCGTAGTCCGCCAGGTTGATGCCGGAAAGGTCCTGGGGCACTGATTTCACCATCACCGACACCGTGAAATCCAGACCCGCCTTTTCGAAAAGCGAACGGACCTGGTCGGTATTGGCTTCGGCGGAAGTGGTGATGAGGAACTTTTCGCCTTTGTGTTTCGGACCGATCTGAGCCACGATGGACTGGATCGAACCGTCCCCGAAGAAAATCTTGCGCTTGCGATAGACAACGTGCTTCTGCAGGTAAAGAGCAACCAGCTCGGTGGTGCAGAAATATTTCATAGTCTCAGGCACCTTGAAGCGCATCTCATCGCACATCTTGAAGTATGCGTCGATAGCGTGGCGGGAGGAGAACACGATAGCCGTGTAGTCGGGGAGATTTATGCGCTGGCTACGGAATTCTTTGGCGGAGAGGGGTTCTATCAGGAAAAAAGGATGGAACTCGAGCTCTGCGCCATACTTGTCTTCCAGCGCTTTATAGGCGTTGAGGTTTGAAGGTTCTTTTTGCGATATAAGTATCTTCATAGCGTACACACGAAAATCAAAATGCCTACAGGCAAAATTTCGAGGGCGCAAAGATACAAAATTGTTGCCAAACTACCATAACGCGAGTGCAAAATTTGACTTGAGCGGATGAGGTGAACCAAGTAAAACACAGCTATTTCGGCGATTAAAACCGTTCTCGCTGCACTGAGGTCCATACCAACGGCCGCCAGCAAAAGTGCGCTCGGAAGCATAAAGCTGACCAGCAAGATAAGATAATTATAAATGGTGTGCCGCATCGTGGAGGCGAACTCGCTCGTGCGGCTGCGCATCGGGGTGGCAAGATAGCACAGGCGGCGCACAATAATCATCCCTGCCAGCAGCCCGGCGCACACGACAAGCCTCCATTCCGGCGGCACCTGCAGGCGGAAAGATGGCGCCACAAGCGAGAAATAATCCGCTGTGAGCACGAATATCAGCGCCGCGACAAGAGCCACGGTGTTGCGTGTGCGGGCGAGGCTGACGCTGTGCTCCAGCTCCACGTTGCCCTTCCACCTCGGAAGGCAGCGCAGCAGATGCGGGAACACCCTGAAGTAGTCCAGCAGCTCGACTATCAGCAGCACGATGGTGAGCACTACTGCGACGCGGTTCAGCGGGTAGGCGCTCCACGGCTCCACCGCACCGGCAGGCAGCAGCGGCTCCGTGGACATCTCCAGAATTCCTCCCTTGAACAGTTCCGGCATCGTTCAGTTGCCTCTTTTTGCGTTGTAACCCATACCTTGCAGCAGGGCGGTCACCTTGTCCCGAAGGTCGCCCTGGATGGTGATTTCCCCGTCCTTTGCCGTGCCGCCCACGCCGCAGCGGGTCTTGAGCGTCTTGGCCAGGGCCGCCAGGTCTTCGGACCGGCCCACGAAACCTTCCACCAACGTCACCTGCTTGCCTGCCCGCTGCCTGCGGTCTATTCGTACGATAAGCTTCTGGCGTTCGGGAGGAAGGGTCTGCTGCTCTTCTTCCCGAGCGGTCTCGTACTTGAAGTCCGGATTGGTGGAATACACCACTCCGAGTCGGGATTTCCAGTCGTTTTCGGCCATACTACTTCTTTATGTTGAACCTTCCTTCATCGATGAGGCGGGAGATTTCGCGGGGGGTGTCGGTGCAGATAAAATCTGCTCCGAGGGCGTTGGACAGGACCACGTCCTCGACCGTGCCGTTGGGCCATAGGTTGACGATGAATCCTTCCTTGTGGGCCTTGTTCATCTCTTCCAGAGTGGTCCTCGTGCGGTGGCAGGCCACGCGCTTCGTGCCGACTTCGGCCGCTATGGCGCGGAGCTCTTCGCTCATTCCCTTGCCGGTGATCAGCATCAGGGTGGCGTCGGGATGGCTCCCGTGCAGCAGTCTCAGGACCCTGGTGTCGAAGGAAGAGAACAGGTACAGCGAGCCTTTTGGGCAGGCTTCGGTAATGGCTTTATAGACGTCCCGGGCGTAGATTTCCAGGATTTCCGGAGTGTAGAGGTCCTCGCGCGAAGTCTTCATCTCGAACTCCACGTAGAGACCTTCGTACTTGCCGAAGAGCTTGAGCACCTCGTCGAGCGTCGGAATCTTGTTGCCTTTCTTGGTGCGCAGGGCGCGGAGGTCCTTGAATTTCATCTTCTCTATGATGCCTGCGGCGTTGACCATACGCGAGATATCCTCGTCGTGCATTATCACATAGTGGCCGTCGGCGGTGCGGTGCACGTCGAGTTCGTAGCCGGTTATGCCTGCCTTGAGCGCAGTGCTGAACGCGGGCAGCGTGTTTTCATCTGCCTCATAACGGCCGCCGCGGTGGGCGACCAGGCGCGGCTGGCAGAATCCCTGCAGACAGAGTGCGAGGGCCGCGATAATTACAATGATACGTTTCATTTTGCCTCGGGTGCTGAAGAATAGTTTGCAGTGAAGCCGTCGGCCGTGACGCGGACCACGTTGAGGCCCGAATAGCCGCCGTGGAGCGGGGAGCCCACGGGACCGGCGGTGATGAGCTGAATGCCGTCATAGCTGGAACGGTAGTCTTTGTGGGTGTGGCCGGCAAACACGGCATCGACTCCGTAGCTCTTGAACAGTTCTAGGTATTCCTTGCGCTTGGGGACGGAGAAGTTGAAGTAGTCTTCTTCTTCGTCTATGCTTTCACGGAAGATGGGGCAGTGCGTGAAGAGGAAAGTGTAGCGGGCGCCGCGGGCTGCTTCAAGCTGCTTTTTGAGCCACTCGAGCTGCTCTGCTTCCTTCTCGGCGATGCCGTCCTTGATGCAGCAGCTGTCGAATCCTATGAATGCGCAGCCTTCGATAGTCTCGGAGAAGCGGTCGTAGCCGTTGAATTCGAGGAAGGCTTTGTGGTTTTCTTCGGTCCAGGGACGGATGTCGTGGTTGCCGGGGAGTTCGAAGAGCCTGGGGCCTTCACCGATGGCGGCGATGTTGCTCTTGTAGATGGCTTTCTGGAGGGAGTCGGCGGTGTTGTTGACGAGGTCGCCGGTGATTACGACTGCGGCGGGTTTGAGCCTATGGACGGCATCCACGGCCAGTTTCATCAGGGAATCGGACTGGGCGTAGCCGGGGGTGGTGTCGAGGAAACCGACCTGCGGGTCGGACATCTGGATGAATGTGAACTCCTTCGGCGTGCAGGCGGCAAGGCCGAGAGCCACGAAGGCAAATAAAATGATTCTTTTCATAATGTTTAAGGGGAACGGCTATCCTTTTGCCATTCCGTCCTGCAATAATACGGCATTTCGCCGAAAAATCAAAGACTGGCAGGTTGCTCGCGACCGGGCCCCTCCCGTTCACGTTGCCACGGGCGGCCGCGGTTTCCCGGTCACGAGGAACCTGCCGATTCGACTGATTAACCGCAAAAAATACTTCCGATATTGTTTTTCAATAAATATTTGTTATATTTGCAAAAAATAAAAGCGAAAAACAATATGATTGAATGGTGGAATTCTCTTAGTACTTTGATGAAGGTTCTCTGGGCGATTACCCTTTCTGCTTCGCTCATCTTCATTATCCAAAGTGTGTTGACCTTCATAGGCGCCGATTCCGGCTCGGATTTCGATACCGACGCCGACGCCTCCGGTCTGGACTCCCTCGACGCTGCGACAGGCGACGTCGCCGACGCCGCGCACGGCACCGGGATGGGGCTTCTGACCTTCCGCAACTTTGTCAATTTCTTCATCGGTTTCGGCTGGTCTGCAATCCTCCTGCGTGATTCCATTCCCTCAACCACTCTCCTGATGGTAATTTCCATCCTGGTGGGCGTCGCGGTGGTGTTCCTCGTGATGATGCTTTTCCGCTGGCTCAGCGGTATGCAGCAGTCCGGCAACATCAACGTCTTCAAGTCGGCGGTGGGCTGCGAAGGCAAGGTGTACCTGCGTATCCCCGCGGAGCGCGGCGGCCAGGGCAAGGTGCAGATTACCATCAACGATGCCGTCCGTGAGTATGAGGCCGTCACCGACGGTCCGGCCCTTCCCAACGGCGCCTCAATCCGGGTGGTCGAAGTCATCAGCGCCGACACCCTCCTCGTGGAAGCAATTGAGTCAATAATTATCTAATTCATAACACTATGCCTATTTATCTTATCGCAATCATCGTATTCGTCCTGTTCGTTACTTTTGCGGCCATTCTCCGCAGGTATCGCAGGTGCCCTTCAGACAAGATTCTGGTTGTCTATGGCAAGACCGGCAGGAAATCGTCGGCGAAGTGTATCCACGGCGGCGCATCCTTCATCTGGCCTGTGTTCCAGGATTACAAATACCTCGACCTCAAGCCCATCAGCATTGAGTGCAACCTCCAGAACGCCCTTTCCAAGCAGAACATCCGCGTGGACGTGCCCTGCCGCTTCACGGTGGGTATCAGCACCGAGCCGGACGTGATGACGAATGCAGCCGAAAGGCTCCTCGGCCTCCAGCCCGAGAACATCCAGAACATCGCGACCGATATCCTTTTCGGACAGCTGCGTCTGGTCATCGCGACGATGGATATCGAGGAAATCAACTCCGACCGCGACAAGTTCCTCGCCAGCGTCAGCGCCAACGTGGAGGCGGAGCTCCGCAAGATCGGCCTTAAGCTTATCAACGTCAACGTGACTGATATCCGCGACGAGTCCGGCTACATCGAGGCGCTCGGTAAGGAAGCTGCGGCAAAGGCCATCAACGACGCCAAGAAGAGCGTGGCCGAGCAGAACCGTTTCGGTGAAATCGGTAAGGCCGAAGCCGACAGGGACAAGGATATCCGTATCGCGGAGACTACCCGTGACACCCGCATCAAGACAGCTGCTGCCAACGCAATGGCCGTCGAGGGTGAGAACAACTCCAAGATCGCGATAGCGAACTCCGACGCTACCCGCCGCGAGAAGGAGGCTGAAGCCGCCCGCATCGCCGTGGCCGCCGAGAAGGTGCAGGCTGCAAAGGCTCTCGAGGAGGCCTACAAGAGCGAGCGTGACGCTGAAATGGCCCGCGCCGAGCGCGAAGAGGCGACTCGTAAGGCCAACGTGGTGGTGCCCGCCCAGATCGACAAGGAGAAGGCCATCATCGAGGCCGAGGCTGAAGCCGAGCAGATACGCCGCAAGGCTAAGGGTGAGGCAGATGCTATCTACGCGAAGATGGACGCACAGGCACGCGGTATCCTCGAGGTGCTGACCAAGCAGGCGAGCGGTTTCCAGCAGCTCGTCGGAGCAGCCCAGGGAGACGCCCAGAAGGCCGTGCTGATGATGATTGCCGACAAGCTGCCCGAGCTGGTCAAGACCCAGGTCGAGGCCGTGAAGGGCATCAACATCGACAAGGTGACCGTCTGGGACGGCGGAAAGGGAGAGAACGGAAAGACGGCGACAGCCAACTTCGTCTCAGGTCTTATGCAGTCGGTTCCCCCGCTCCAGGATCTCTTCAAGATGGCCGGAATGGAACTCCCCAACTACCTGAAGGGAGAGCCTAAGGCTGCCGAGGAAGAAAAGCAGGAGGAGAACTGATATGATTGTAGTCAATCTGGACGTGATGCTTGCCCGGAGGAAAATGTCCTCCGGGGAGCTTTCCGAGAAAGTGGGCATCTCGCCGGCAAACATATCCATTCTCAAGACAGGAAAAGCCAAGGCAATCCGCTTCTCGACCCTTGACGCTCTCTGTGCCGCCCTCGACTGCCAGCCGAGCGACATCCTCGAATACAGAAAAGACACCGCAGACTGATACTTCCGAAAACCCAGCTTCGACCGGTTTTTCGAAAACCCCGTCGAGACCGGTATCTCCCGAAAACATCGTCGAGACTGGTATCTCCCGAAAACATCGTCGAGACCGGTATTTTCGAAAAAATCAGCACCCCCTTAAAAATCGTAAGAATCTCATCGTGGATTTTTACGATTTTTTTATCATCAACCGCGCGGTCTCGTCCCACTTCCGGCACCGAGACCACGCGAAATCGCCCGAAACCGATAGTCTCGTCCCACTTCCGGCACCGAGACCACACGGATTCGCCGGAAACCAGCAGTCTCGTCCCACTTCCGGCACCGAGACCTCGCGGAATCCTCGAAAAGCGGAGGTCTCGTCCCTCTCCCGACACCGAGACCACTCGGAATCCCTGGAAACCGGAGGTCTCGTCCCTCTCCCGGCACCGAGAC
>R27__coassemble_1157_pt1 | contig 12925 bp, 6 predicted proteins | sample R27__metabat2_high_PE_017 | metagenome-assembled genome bin R27
ATATACTGGATATAGACGCGCTTATCAAGGAAGAGGAAGATGCGTTAACGGCAGAAAGAAACGCCCTTATCGACTTCTACAACGCTATGGACGGCCCGAATTGGACGGACAACACCAATTGGTGCTCCGACAAGCCGGTTGGCGAGTGGAGCAATGTCTATACAAATTGGGAAGGACACGTTGTGGACATTCAGCTCTGGAACAATAATCTGAAAGGTACAATCCCTGATTCTTTTTCAAATTTGACTCATCTGAAGTTCCTGCAGCTTACGGAACACGATGGCCCCGGTTTTATTCTGAACTATGAGCCGGCCTTGTCCATAAAAGGCCTGACCAACATTATCATAGGCAACTGTCTGAGCAGGTACGATGAGGATTTGCTGATTACGTTGCCGGAAAACCTGGGTGAGATGCAAGATCTTAGGGAGTTGATCGTTTACGGAGTTAAGGGGACACTCCCCGAGGGCTTGTTCAAATTGGATAATTTAGAGAATCTCGAGTTGTCGGTCCATCGGCTTGAAGGTACACTTCCTTCTGACTGGAGCCATATGCGGAATCTGCAGAGCCTCAGGTTGTCCGGAGCCTACACTGCTCCCTTGGCCGGGGAATTGCCAAAAGATTTATTCAATTGCACCAATCTCACGAGCCTTGTAATTAATGGATCCAATATTTCCGGAGAGTTGCCCGGGGAAATAGGCAATCTGTCTAATCTTGGCTATCTTGCCCTTGCCTATAATAAGCTCAGCGGCACTTTGCCTGCAGAACTCACAAAGTTGAATCTGTCTCTTATGGAATTGTCCGGAAACAATTTTTCTGGAATGATTCCTGCAGAATTTTCGGACTGGCCGTCTTGGAAAGTGAATTGGGGCCGTATTATTGCGGGTACAAATCTGGATATGTCAGGGGCGATGCCTTATGTTCCCGAGTTTGACGTTTCCCTACTGTCCGGAGGACATTATACATCCCGGCAGCTTTGTGAGAATAAATTGACACTGTGCTTCCAGTGGGCCAGCTGGTGTTCGTTCTCTTCTGCCTTCATTCCTGAGATCAAGAATCTCTATTCAGCCTACAAAGACCAGGGGCTGGAAATCCTGAGCTGGTCCAGCGAAGAAGAGGACCTGGTGCGCCGGTATGTCGCCGATAAAGATTTCCCTTGGTTGTCGTTTGCGTCTTCGTGGGACAATTGCATCGGCGAATCCGCATTCCCTATGACTTCTACACCGTGTGTCACTGCGTTTGATTCCAGCGGACGCCTGGTTTATTACACTTTCGGCCTGTCTTCTGACCTCACTCCTTTCGTAATGGACTGGTTTGGTGACACAGGCGGCGAGATCTACACTTCTCAGGACTTCTCCGCCGACGGCACGGTGCACGTACTTCAGGCTGCCACTGAAGGAGCCGGAATTGACATTATCCTTATGGGAGACGGCTATTCAGACAGGCAGATTGCCGACGACACCTACAAGAACGTGATGACTCTGGCGATGGACAGTTTCTTTGGCGAAGAGCCTTTCGCCTCCTATCGTAACTGCTTCAATGTAAGTTATGTTGATGTGGTATCCAAAAATGAAGGATATCTTGGTCAGACCGCGTTAGACACCTGGTACGGGCAAGGCTCCGTCGTCGGAGGCAATGATGATACGGTACGATCCTATGCCGACAAAGTGCTTTATGCCGGCGGGCGCTCCGCCGACGATGCTCTTGTGATTGTCCTGATGAACCGCGACTCCTATGGCGGTACTTGCTATATGACCAGCACTATGGACGGCGACTATGGACGCGGGTTCTCAATTTCTTACCTTCCCGTGAGCAGTGACAGAGATGTTTTTGCAAGCGTTCTCAGGCACGAAGCCGGAGGTCACGGATTTGCCAAACTCGCAGATGAATACACGTCTTTGGGGAATGCCTCCATCCCTCGGGAAGCAGTTGAAGAATACCGTGTTATGGAGCCCTACGGATGGTGGAGAAACATTGATTTTACATCTGATCCGCAGGCTGTGAAATGGACTCAATTCATCGCGGACGGCCGTTATGCCTCTGAGGGTTTAGGCGTGTATGAAGGCGCCTGCACCTACGCAAGCGGAGCTTTCCGGCCCACTGTCAACAGTATAATGAACGACAATACCGGAGGCTTCAACGCCCCCAGCAGGTTTGCGATATGGTATCGTATCAACAAACTTGCATACGGTCCTGAATGGACCGGCACTTATGAAGATTTTGTCACTCGGGACCTCGCGCACAGGATGAGGGCTCCCAGAAAGTCTGCCGGAGTGTCGGGCAGGAAACTACCGCCCCTTGCTCCTCCGGTCGTGAAATACTAACTTTTAAAAGTCGGCTTATATATGAAACTATCCAAACTATTCGCCAGTGCGCTGGCCGCCGCTTTAGTCTTTGCGGGCTGCAACAATTCCAACCCTGCGCCCGTGAAGGAAGGACAGCAGGACGGGACCTCCGCTTCCGCTTCCGCCTCAGCCTCTTCCGAGTCTGTATATGAGGTGTACGAGAATGACGAAGTGACCGAGTCTCCTCTCCCTGAATCTCCCCAGATGCGTCTGGTCAGCAAGGGCTCCATCCTGCCCTCCAGCGGCAAGATGGACCTGCTCTTCAGCTCATATGGCTATGCCAAGGCCCGCTTCCGCGTGCGCAAGGTCTTTACGAGCAACATCCTGCAGTTCCTGCAGTTTGACTCTTACGAGGCCCGCTACAACCTCTCGAGGGTGGCCCGCGTGGTGGCTGATACGACGGTTGTGCTCGGCAGCTCCGACGCGCCGCATATCCGCACCGTACGCAACTACGCCCTGAGCCTGGACGAACTCATCAAGCCCGAGCCCGGAGCCATCTACCACGTGGAAATCCGCGGACTGGATCCTCTCGAGGAAGAGGATTTCTGGGACAGCGACTCTTATTTCGGTGACTACGAGACCTACGACGAGCGCAACACGTTCCTGCTTGCCAGCGACGTGGCGCTTATCGCGAAGGGCGGCGACAACCGCTGGGAAGTCTTCGCCTGCGACATACTCTCCGGAGCTCCTCTCAAGGGCGCCAAGGTCAAGCTCTACGACGACGTGCTCCAGGAAATCGGCAAGGGCGTGACCGACAAGGACGGCCGCGTCAGTTTCCCGGCCGACGAGACCGGACGCTATGTGCTCGTCTCCTCCGACAAGGGCTCCGCCTACCTTGCCCTGAAGTACGAGAAATCCCTTTCCACCAGCAACTTCGATGTCTCCGGCAGCTCCGCCCGCGGCGGCCTCAAGGCCTACATCTTCGGCGAGAGAGGCGTCTGGAGGCCCGGTGACACCCTCCATATCAGCGCCATCACGATGGCCGAAGACGGTGAGCTTCCGATAGGCCACCCGGTAGTGGCCGAGCTCCGCAACCCCGACGGCCAGGTGACCCGCACCGTCTCTGTCAAGAACGACGGCAGCCACATCTACCATTTCCCCTTCACCACCGACGCCGACGCCCCCACGGGCTCCTGGATGGTCAACGTGAAAGTGGGTGCGCAGACTTTCAACAAGTCGGTAAAGATTGAGACCGTCAAGCCCAACAAGCTCGACATTGACCTGCGCTTCGACCAGAAGTGGCTCGTACCCAAGAGCAGCTGCGTCGGCACGGTGTCCGTCAAGTGGCTCTACGGGGCTCCCGGAGCCGATCTCAAGGTCAACGGCGACGTGGAACTTACCAACGCCCGCACCGCTTTCAAGGGCTATGAAGGCTATGACTTCAAGGACGAGTCCCGCGGCTTCGAGTCGCAGTCCCGCTACTACAGCGATATGCGCACCGACGACAACGGACAGGTGCAGCTGAACACCAATATGGACCTGCGCGGCGAGGGTGTGCCCGGTATGCTGGACATCGCTTTCACTATGCGCGCCTTCGAGCCTTCGGGCGAGTTCAGCTCCTCCTGGTTCAGCTTCAAGATGTCCCCGTTCGACACTTACGTAGGCATCAAGACCGACAAGAACACCACCGAATGGGGTGAGGAATACATCAAGTCCGGCACCGCCCACAAGTTCGACGTCGTGACCGTGGGCCCGGACGGCAGCCCCGTCTCGGTGTCCGACCTGCACGTGGAAATCTGCCACGTGGACTGGGGCTGGTGGTGGAATTCCGCCGCCCAGATGGCCAGCTATATGTCCGGCAAGAGCAAGGAGGTCTTCTTCGACAAGCACATCTCCACCGCTTCCGGCAAGGGCAGCTTCAGCTACGACTGGAAGAATGCGCCCGACGGCCTGTACTTCATCCGCGTGAGCGATGCCGCCGGCGGCCATTCCACTTCGATGACCTGCGAGGTGTATGAGAACTACGGCAGCGGCTCCGCCGGCCATTCCGATGCCGCCGCGCGCCTTGCCATCACTTCCAACAAAGACGGCTACAACGTGGGCGAGACCGCCAAGCTCGTGATTCCTTCAGCCCCCGGCAACAAGGCCCTCCTGTCCCTGGAGAAGGGCGGCAGGATACTGCGCACCGAATGGATTGACTGCAAGGGCGAGAGCACCGAAATCCAGGTGCCCGTGACCGCCGATATGCTTCCCAATGTATATGCCTTCGTGACCTTGGTGCAGCCGCACAAGAATACCCTTAACGACGCTCCCATACGTCTTTACGGAGTGCACAATATCAACGTGGCCGACGAGGCGTCTCACCTGGAGCCGACTCTGGAGATACCTGCCGAGGTCAAGCCCGAGACTACGCTCAAGTTCAAGGTGAAGGAGAAGAAGGGCAAGGCTATGAGCTATGTGGTGGCTCTCGTTGACGAGGGGCTCCTGGGCCTCACTTCCTTCAAGACTCCCGACGCCTGGAAGGCTTTCTACGCCAAGGAAGCCCTGCGCGTACGCACCTGGGACCTCTACGACGATGTCATCGGAGCCTACGGCGGCAAAATCGAGCAGCTGTTTGCAATCGGCGGTGACGAAGAAGCCGTGGTCAACATCAAGCCTCAGAACGCCCAGCGCTTCAAGCCGGTGGTGGCCTACTTCGGCCCCTTCACGCTCAAGGCCGGCAAGACCGGCACCCACAGTTTCGAGGTGCCTCAGTACATAGGCTCGCTGCGCGCTATGGTGATTGCCACCGACGGCAAGGCCCAGGGCAGCAGCAGCGCCGACGTGACCGTGTCCAAGCCCGTGATGGTGCAGGCCACTCTTCCGAGGACGCTGAACATCGGCGAGACCATCAAGGTCCCCGTGACCCTCATCGCTCTCAAGGACGGCGTGGGTGACGTGAAGCTCAGCCTTAAGGCCGACGAGCTCGTGGACGTGGTCGGCTCCGACAGCCGCACCGTCCGTTCCGACAAGGCCGGCCAGAGCATCGAGTATTTCGAAATCAAGGTCAAGGACCGCACGGGCATAGCCCATATCAGCGCTACGGCCCAGTCCGGAAGTGACAAGTCGGTCAGTGCCATTGAGATAGATGTCCTTAATCCGAATCCGGAGGTGACCCGCGGCAATTCGCTGCTGCTCGCCGGCGGAGCGACCAAGGACCTCTCCGCAGCCCTGTTCGGCACACCCGGCACCAATTCCGCCACCCTCGAGCTCTCGACCATTCCTTCAATCGACCTCGAATCGCGCCTGCGCTATCTGCTGACTTATCCTTACGGCTGCCTGGAGCAGACCGTCTCCGCCGCCTTCCCGCAGCTCTACCTCGACAAGGTGATGACCTGCGACGAGAGCATACGCGAGCGCAGCCGCTTCAACGTCGAGGCCGCCATCCGCAGGCTCCAGAACTACCGTCGCAGCGACGGCTCCCTGAGCTACTGGCCGGGCTCCAACTATTCTTCGCTCTTCGGCAGCGCCTACGCACTGCACTTCCTCAAGGAGGCCGAGGATGCCGGTTACGCCGTGCCCGCCGACCTCAAGAAGGAACTGATTGCCTGGATTGGCAGGGAAGTGTCCAATACCAAGGAGGAGATGACGGCCCGTGCCTACGGCGTCTTCGCTCTCGCCTCAGCCGGCAGGCCCCAGCGCAGCGCTATGAACCTTCTGCGCGAAAAAGGCAAGAAACTGCCCGCAGGCGCATCCTGGCTGCTTGCTGCCGCATACGCGGTGGACGGCAAGAAGGCTGTGGCCCGCGAGATTGCGGCTCCTCTGAAGTACGAGGACAATGTTTATGAGGCCTACGGCAGCGCGGACCGCAACCGCGCCGTCGCCCTGAAGACTATGCTTCTGCTGGACCGCAAGGAGGATGCCTTCAAGCTGGCCGAGGCCGTGGCTTCGCGCCTCAGCGACAAGGAAGTCTATATGAGCACCCAGTCCACAGCCTGGAGCCTCTACGCCGTATGCGACTACGCCCGTGCGAATGCAGGCGGTATCAAGGCCAATTGCAGCTGCGGCGGCAAGACCTGGAAGGTCAGCGGCGAGAAGTGCTTCGAGCGCATCGTGCTGCCCGTCAAGGACGGCGACAAGTCGCTGAACATCAAGATTGAGAACGCATCCCAGGGCAACCTCTACGCCGTCGCTTCCGTGGTGGGCGTGCCTCCTGCAGCGACTGAGAAGGCCATCAGCAGCCGCATCAAGATGAGCGTGAGTTATATCGACCAGGACCGCAAGCCCGTCAGCGTCGATACCCTCTCCAGAGGCAGGACCATCTATGCCGTCGTGACCGTGACCAACACCGGCTCCGGCCGCGTGTCAGACCTGGCCCTGAACCACAAGTTCCCTTCCGGCTGGGAGATTCAGAACGATCGTCTCTACTCCGCAAGCGCTTCCTATCCTAGCGGCGTGAGCTATCAGGACATCCGTGACGACAGGGTGTACAGCTTCTTCGACCTGCCCGCAGGCGGCAGCGTGACCGTGCAGACCAAGCTCATTGCCACCTACCCCGGACGCTTCTATCTGCCGGCTGTCAGTTGCGCGGCGATGTACGATGCCGGTGTGTCGGCCCTCGTGCCCGGCCGCTGGGTTGAAGTAAAATAGTCTATGTGGATACTCCTGGCTGTCCTTTCAGCGCTGTTGCTGGGGATTTATGACGTAGCCAAGAAGCAAGCTCTGAGGAAGAACGGCGTACTTGCCGTTCTCCTCGGGGCTACTGCTTTGACTACTGTGTTCCTTTCGCCGTTCCTGCGGCCCGGCCCTTTGAATGACCACCTCCAGCTGGTACTGAAAGCCGTGCTGGTGACGGCTTCCTGGGTGTCGGGGCTTGCCGGTCTGCAGCGGCTGCCGTTGACCACGGCAAGCACCATCAAAGGTTCGCGCCCGGTGTTCGTGGTGCTGTTTTCGATTATTCTTTTCGGCGAGCGGCTGGACTGGATGCAGTGGGCCGGCGTGGTGCTGGTGATTGCGGCGCTGTTCCTGGTGCGGCATACCAGCAGGGACGACGGGCCGCAGCAGTCGCGGCGCGCGGGCTTCCTGTGGATGGGGCTGTCGGTGCTGACCGGGGTCGCGAGCGCGCTGTACGACAAGCACATTATGGCGGGGATGGAGCCGCTTTTCGTGCAGAGCTGGACCAACCTTTATATCACCGTGCTGCTGGTGCTGTGCGTGCTCGCGCAGCGGCTGGTTTCCGGGACGCGCTTTACAATGCGCTGGGACTGGATGCTGCTGCTTCTCGCCGTGATTATCACGGCTTCCGATGCGATGTACTTTTACGCGCTCAAGCAGCCGGATGCGCTGTTGAGCATCATTTCCGTGATACGGCGCGCTTCGGTGCTGGTGAGCTTTATCCTCGGCGCCATCATCTTCAAGGAGGGAGGTCTCCGCGGCAAGACGCTGAATATGCTGCTTATGGCCGCCGGCGTCATTCTTATCGTCTTCGGCTCATAGGCGCTTCCGTTTACCTGCGGCAGCGGTCCACGAAGGCTTCGAAGAGGGGAATCCAGCGCTCGTCGCCGGCGCGGAGCATCTTTTCGGGATGGAACTGTACAGCCCAGATATTCGGCGTCTCCCAGGCTTCGACGGTGCCGTCGGCGGCGCGGCCGGTGACGGTTATTCCGGGCGCCGGGTCTTTTACTGCCTGGTGGTGCATCGAATTGACATTCAGTGAGTCTGGACCGTAGATGCGGGCGAGCACGCTGCCCTCGGCAAGTCCTATGTCGTGCATTGCACCGTCGCTGTGGCGCAGCGCGTCCGGGCACTGCGTGGGGATGTCTTGGTAGAGGGTGCCGCCGAGCACTACGTTCAGCAGCTGCGAGCCGCGGCAAATGGCCAGCACGGGCTTGCCGGAAGCAATGGCTGCACGGGCGAGGAGGAAGTCCGAGCGGTCGCGCAGCGAGTCAATCTCGACTGTCCCGTTGAGCACCGTCTCGCCGTAGCGGGCGGGGTCCACGTCCTCGCCGCCGGAAAACATAATTCCGTCCAGCGCTTCGAGCACGGCGGCCGCCTGCGCCTCGTCCTCTACCGTGGGAATTACGAGAGGCACGGCGCCGGCACGGCTGAGCGCGGAGGAATAGGTGGTCGGGAGCAGAGTGCTTCCCGAACCGCTGCGGGAACAGGTGATGCCTACGGCGGGCGAAGAATTGCGGGAGCACGCAAGCAGCGCAGCCCCCGCAATCACGGTCAGAATCAATAATTTAGCCTTACTTGATACCATACTTGGCAAGGATGCTGAGGATGGGCTTCTCTATGGACTTGCTCCAGAGATAGTAGCCGTGGTCGTCGGGATGGACGCCGTCCACCGAGTACTCGTGGCTGTTTTTCTCGCAGGCGTTGGTCTGGATGAAGTACACGTCGGCGTACTTGGGATCCTTGAGCAGCTGGTCGAAGAGGGTGGAAGCCATATCCTGCTTGGCCTGCTCCTTGGCGTCGTAGGTCAGGGAGAAGTTGCGGGCCTCGCGGTAGATGGTCTGCTGGAAGATGAGGGGCTTGCCGGGATGGGCCGCGATGAGGCGGTCGATGAAGGGCTGCAGGCGCTCCTTGATCATCTTGTAGTCGGGATTGGAGAATGCGTCGAATACGTAAGCGTCGGCTTCGACGTCCTCAAGCACTGCGGCGAAGTAGGGCTGCATCTTGCAGTTGCCGCTCATACCGAAGGCGAGCACCTGCATACCTGTGTGGCGCATAAACTGCATAGGGTAGCTCATACCGGGGCGGCTGGTGCTGATGCCGTGGGTGTAGGATGAACCGTGGAAGACAATCTTGTTACGGAACTGTCCGTCGAGCCTCTGGATGTAGGAGCCGACGGTGGTGCCTATCTTGCAGGAGCGGATTTCGCAGTAGTTCGGGAGGTAGAGGATGCACTCCTTGTCGCCGGGAGCCATATCCTTTATCAGCACGAGGTTGTCGGTGCCTTTCTCGGGCTTGGTGGCGCCGGATGCGGCCCACTGCCACTCGCCTTTCTTGTTCTTGATGTAGAGGTCGTAGCCGCGGTATGCGATGGGCATAGTGGCGACGGAGCTGTAGAGCTGGCCCCATTCGGTCTTGACGCTGATGGAGGTGGAGTTGGTCTTGAAGATGACGGCGAGACCTGCGGAGCAGCGGGCCTGCTGGTTCTCGCCGCGGGTCATACCCTTGTATTTGACGGTGTCCACGCGGTGGTAGGGGTTGGGGGTATCATAGAACATCTTGCCCACGAGGCCTATGTCTGAGGCTTCGGTGAAGCTGTAGTTGGTGCCCTTGGGGGTTGTGGGGTTGTCGAGGACGGCCTGGAGCTTTGCGAAATGCTTGTCGTCGTAGGCTTTGGTCACGTTGTAGAGCTTCTGGCTGCAGGAGCAGGCAAGGAGCAGTACGGCAGCTGCGTAGATTAATTTTTTCATATTACGTGTTGTTAGTATCGCAAATATACTTTTTATTTACGAAGCCGCAAAGAAAAAAGTGCGTTTCGCGGACGCACCCCGGGGGGGCGCTCACCAGCGTTCGGCCTTCCGTACAGCTGTGGAATCAGTCAAGATGCTTATAGCGGTACAAAGCCTCCAGGAAGTAATAGTCGGCATAGGTAAGCGGAACGTCAACTTCGCTGTTCCTGAGATAATGCCCTGTGCTGTGTTTCAAGATGAACCCTCCACACTCTCCTTTTTGCGCCAGATAGTAATCGCTGCCTAATTCCAGAAGCGTATTTTCGGCCTGCCTGAGGCATCTGCGCGCCAGGACAGTGTCTTTGGTCAAGGTGCTGAGCTCCAGAAGGGCAGAAGCCATTATTGCAGCAGCCGATGCGTCAACCTGCCGGATGTCAGGCTCCGGAGCGTTGAAATCCCAGGCCGGAACAGGGCTCGATGACAGTAAAGGCAGCAGGAAATTGGCAATACTTTCCGCCCTGCCGAGAAATCGTTCAAGCCCCGTTTCGCGATACATCATCGTAAATCCATATAAGCCCCAGGCCTGCCCTCTGGACCAGGCGGATTCGTCGTTGTATCCTTGGTGGGTTCTTTTCCCCACGACGTGTCCGTCGCCGGGGTCAAACTCTACCATATGATATGATGAATTATCATTACGGAAATGCTGCTCGGAGGAGATGTCTGCGTGGGAAACGGCAATATCCATCCATTTCTTCTCTCCGAACAGGCGGGATGCAAAAGTAAGAAGTTCCAGGTTCATCATATTGTCGATGATGACAGGATAAGAGAACTTCTCGTTGTCCCAACTCTTTATGGCCCCGGTAGAGGATGAGTATCTGGAAGCGAGCAGCTCTGCAGCTCTCCTGACTGAAGGGAGATACTTCTCGTCTCCGGTGTGCTTATATGCGTTCCCTGCCGAGCACATTACCTGAAATCCGATATCGTGGTCCCGGTAATATGAATCTACATCCAGCAGTCGGGAAGTTTGTGTCTCTGCCAATTCCTTTACAACACTATTTCCGCTCAAAAGCCAGGAATACCAGCAAGTGCCCGGGAAAAAGCCGCTGCACCACCAACTGAGCTTGGAAAAGACTAAATGCCCGTCAATAAATGATTTAGGCATCGAGCAAGAATCCAAAGCCTCACCCATAATGATGCATTGTTCGGCGGAAAGCTGCGAAACATTATCAATCATTTGATTCATCCTCGCCCTCGAACCGCACGAAACAGCAGCGGACAAGGTAATAATCAATATTAATCTTCCACTCATTCGGTCAATCTAAATGCAACGAGAACGGTTCCCAGTCTATGGTCATAGTTCTGCCATTGATAACAACTTGCTGCCGGTCTCTCGTGTTTTCAAGAATTGTTATTGATTTTATATATTGTTTAGCTTGCGGATAATTCATTCCTGGAATTATCGCATAAGCATAATAAGCATTCAATGGATTAATGCCGTGATGTATAATCATCTCAAATACAGGCTCCTGAATGACGTTATCCGGCAAAGCGGGATTCATCCAGTTCCAGCTCCCGCTGTGTATGCCTTTATTAACCCGATAATCTGCATCCTTCAGCATAAAATATGTAATACCCCGGTGGGTTACGCCGTGTTTTCTTCTGTGGACACATCCTTTAGCCCTGTTCTGCTCTATGGTGGTCGTCACAACGGATGTTCCGGGCTTCGTGATGCCAGAGCCTAAACAGACAATCCCCTTGTCAAAAAAGAACCAGGCCTTCCGACAAGTCAAAGTATCCCTGTCATAATCCATTGCTGCTATCATACAGCCGTCGCGGACAATTCCGGAGACTTTCGCACTCTTGTTGTACGGCGTTTTTGCGACAGCGCCATTGCCATTCCGCTTCCCCCATATTGGGAACCCGTCATCCCAGGACGTCACGCCGGGAATATGATGCCAGTCCCAGACCGGCCAGATATCATCGTACTCGTCTCCCTCCACTCGTACCAGCAGTGCCCCGTCGGCGGAGAAATACCCTTTCATATTCTCATTGTTGGTGTTCTCAAAGCCTACAGTCCTGGACGACTGCATTCTGAGCGATGCGTACCAACCATCGCCGCGGAATACAAAAAAATCCGAGCTGGGATAATAACGGGCGCAGCTTGAACTGTCTAATGACAGTCCCATATTCGAAGCGGCATACCGGACGCACAAGGCCTTCCCGATTTGAGCATTTGGGAAGACTTGTCTTGCACAAGCGTTAGGATCGAAATAGCCATTCCATACAAGTCCGTTCAGTCCGTTGAGTATGTAATCACGTAAGAATGATAATTGTTCGGCCGGAAAGTCCAACCCCGTCCCTTTTAGCACCAAGGCCCACCAGCTCAATGTTACGGCATACGACAGCCCGTAATTGCCCGACTGGAACTGCGGCCCGTGCTGATGGAATGAATAATCCCTTTGCACTCCTTCATTCCCATCCGAAAAATGCATCTCCGAGACGAGTGCATTTCGGGCATTGATTGCCATTTCTTCATTTCCCGTCAATGCGGCCCCTAAAAGCACATTCCCGGCCAGCCAGATTTTATTCTGCCCGCTCATACGCAAGCCGGAGGCTGCCATCAGTTCCTGAGCCTTTTCCGTCCTCCCGGCCCCCATCTTGTCTTTTAGCATAATAAATGCCGGCCCAAGAAGCCGGGGAATGCCGATTTCCTTATGCCACCAGTTGGTGTAAGCCACCGGATTGGAGAACCAGTAATCCAATGCTTTAAGGGCACAGTCGAGGGCCCGTTGCTCACTGTCCCGGCAATATTTAATGCCTAACCGCTGAATTCGGAATGCGTGCAGAGACGGAGACCAGGAGCCTTTGTTTGTGTCTGCATAATTAATATCCGCCCACGAACCATCGGAAAGTTGAGAAGAGACCAGATAATCCAACTCCTGCCCGCTCATAGGGACTTTCAGAAAAAGCTCCCTGATATCCGAACTGTTCTCCAGACCTTTGTCGGACACCTTTTCGCAAAGGTCAATTAGCTTCGGGTCTTTTTCAGTCTCGGTGCAGACGTTTACAATATTCGCAGCCAGGGCAGGCAGCGATATTGGTGTAATCTGTGATAAAGCAGAGAGAAGGAAAACAATAACTAACATTTCTATTTTCAAAAATAGAGAAACCGCCCGACATTACAAATCCATAATCAGAACACTATAGGAGCCGAATTTAATTTGACAGTGCAACAGCACTATCGGATGTAAAGTTAAACAT
>R27__coassemble_1241_pt1 | contig 12300 bp, 8 predicted proteins | sample R27__metabat2_high_PE_017 | metagenome-assembled genome bin R27
ATTACAACAAACAAAAATATCTATTTCTATTGAATAATCCAAACGCACATTTATGCGTCTAATGTATTATCTTTGTAAGTTATGAGAAGGTTAATTGTTGCCCTGCTGGTGCTGGCGGGGGCCGTGTGTTCCGCGCAGACGCCGCTTTACAGGGGTCGCGCGGTGTTGGAATACAACTTTCCTTTCAACGGCCACTATTTCTGGACCGACCCGGAATTTCGCCCCGGCACGGTCTATTTCAACGGCGACCGCTACGAGGGCGCTATGCTCAACGTCAACGCCCACACCGGCGACCTTCTCGCAAGGGAATCGGAGTTTATGCCGCCCGTGGTGGTGCACGGCGAACTGACCCCGTGGTTTGAAATCGGCGGCGTACGCTATGTAAACCTGCGCCTGTGCGGCATCCAGGATGCCCCTGAGGGCTATTTCCAGGTCCTGCGGGATGCGCGCGACACTGTCTATTTCCAGCGCCGGAAGCTGTTCCTGCGCGAGCCCGGCGACCACAACGGCCTCAAGGGAATCGGTTACGACGACCCGAACTACCGTGAAAAGATCATAGCCTACTTCTATGTGCGCGACTCTTACTATGCTTTCCGCCGCGGACGCTTCAAGCAGATCCGCCCGGGCCGTGCCCGCAGGGAGAAGTTCACCGCGGTAAGCCGTCCGTTCGAAGACGTCGCGGCTCCTCTTAAGGAGCGCACCGTAGCCCTGGCGGGTGCTCCCGCCGGCCTTGCTCCCGGAGGCGGGCTTCCTCCGGAGTGGTTCTCCGCAGGCGGGGACTCAGATGAGAAGAAAGCCATACTCGCGGCCATAGAGCAGGAAAAGATAATCGCGTCGTACCGCAACAAGACCTATGAAATCGGCCGTTCCGGGTCGGGGACGGGCCCGTTTGCGGTCAGCGGCGTGGTCAGGGACGTGGCGAGCGGCGAGCCGCTTCAGGGCGTGGTGGTGACCGACAAGACGGGCCGCATCTGGTGTTATTCCGGCGAGGACGGGTCGTGGTCACTGCAGTTGCCTCCAGGCGAGAACCTGCTGAGTTTCAGGGACTATTCCAAAGAAGATATGGATATCCACGTGGTCGTGCGCGGGACCGGAGTGCTGGATGTGGTTATGCGCGAAAAGGTCACTGCGCTGCAGAGCGCCTACGTGACCGCCAACTCTATGGCCGAGCACCGCAGGGCCGGAATGGGACTCGAGAGCATCGACACCAAGCTCGTGACCCATATCCCTTCCGCCTTCGGAGAGGGGGACGTCATCAAGGCCGTGCTGACCCTTCCCGGCGTCAAAAGCGTGGGAGAGGCTTCCGGCGGCTTCAACGTCAGGGGCGGCTCTTCGGACCAGAACCTCATCCTGCTCAACGGCGGCACAATCTACAATCCCAGCCACCTGTTCGGCATATTCTCGGCGTTCAACACCGACGTGACAGATGAAATCCAGCTCTACAAGAGCTCCATTCCCGTGCAGTACGGCGGCCGTATATCATCGGTACTGGATATCAGCACGAGGGACGGCGACCCCGAGCGCTTCCACGGCTCGCTGGGCATCGGCCTGCTGACCAGCCACCTGACGCTCGAGGGCCCCATCGTGAAAGGCAAGACCAGCTTCGCGCTCGGCGGCCGCACCACTTACTCCGACTGGCTGCTGAAGCAGCTTCCCCGTAACAGCGGCTACTCGGGCGGCTCGGCATCGTTCAGCGACGTGAACCTTGGCGTCACGCACCGTTTCGACGGGCGCAACAGCCTGAAAGCCACTGCATACTGGTCGCGCGACGGCTTCACGTTCAGGGGCGATACGACCTTCCGTTACTCCAACCTCGACGTGGCCCTGAAATGGAAGCACAAGTCGGAGTCGGGCGGCACGCTGGAAGTGAGCACGGGCTACGACCAATACTCCAACACCCTCGAGCGAGGTTTTCAGACTGACGCCACGGGCGCCTGGAGCCTCAGCACCGACATACGTCAGGGCTTCCTTCGGGCCGTGGACAAGCGGCGTCTGGGGACCCACACCCTGACCTTCGGCGGGGACGCGGTTTTCTATGCCCTGTCGCCGGGAGCCATACGCCCCGTAGCTGAATCCATCGTAGAGCCGCGCACGCTGCCGCTCGAGACGGCCCTCGAGGCCGCTGTCTATGCGGGAGACCAGTGGCAGCCCGAAAGCAGCCCGTTCAGTCTTGACTACGGCCTGCGCCTGCCTGGCTTCCTGGCGTTCAGCCCGGCCAGCATCTACGGCATCCCGGAACTGCGATTCAGCGCCAAATACAGCCCCGCCGCCAATTTCTCCCTGAAGGCGGGAGCGAACACGATGAACCAGTTTATCCATCTGATTTCCAATACTTCCGCCATTTCGCCTATGGACACCTGGCGCCTTTCCGGGCAGGATATCCTGCCGCAGAAGGGCTGGCAGGCCGCTGCCGGGGCTTACTGGACGGTGTTCGGAAACGTGCTGGACATATCCCTTGAGGGTTACTATAAGCGTATGGACGACTATCTCGACTACAAGTCGGGCGCCGTGCTCTCGATGAACGAACACCTAGCCGACGACCTCGTGCGTACCCGCGGCAAGGCGTACGGCGTCGAATTTATGCTGCGCAAACAGTCCGGACGCCTCACGGGCTGGCTTTCCTACACCTGGTCCCGCGCGCTGCTGCAGGAAAAGGGCGACCGCGGGCCCGATACCATCAACGGCGGCAGCTGGTACAACGCCCCGCACGACAAGCCGCACGATTTCAAGCTCGTGGGCAACTACAAATTCACGCACCGTTACTCCCTTTCCTTCAACCTGGAGTACTCGACCGGCCGCCCCGTGACGGTGCCCGTGGGCCAGTACCTGCAAGGCAACACCCTGAGGCTTATGTACTCGCAGCGCAACGCCTACCGCATCCCGGACTACTTCAGGCTCGACCTTGCGATCAACATCGAGCCAGGACACTACCTCAAGGCGTTCACCCATATGTCGGCGACCATAGGCTGCTACAACGTGACCGGCCGCCACAATGCATATTCCGTCTTCTATACCACCTCCGGCGGGACCGGGGTCAAGGGCTATATGCTCTCCGTGTTCGCCACCCAGATTCCTTACTTGAGCCTTAACCTGAAATTCTGAGATGAAAAAGTCAAGCTGCATATTTTTGGCGATGCTCCTGCTCGTGCAGGGATGCATCTATCCTTTCAAGGCTGACATCGAGAGCGAATCGGCGGGCAGGATAGCGGTGTCCGGAGACATTCTCATCGGAGAGACGACGCGCATCGCCCTCAGCTACGTGTACCCCCTGGGTTCCACCGTAGGCGAGATGCGCAAGGAGTACCCCAAGGGGACGCTTGTCATAGAACACGACTCCGGCGCCTCCTGGAAGGGGACATACCAGTACCACGGCATCTACACTTTCGACACTTCTTCAGCTCCTGCGGCAGGTCGCTACCGCCTGAAAATCTCTTTGAACGACGGCCGGGAATTCCTGTCCGACTGGGCAGGAGCCCATCAGGCCCCTGTCATCACGGACTTCTATTACAGCGGCAATTCCGACGGGGTGAGCCTTTACCTCAGCCTGGACGGAGCCGACTCCCTGTGGAATTTCCGCTGGGACTACACCGAAACCTGGGAATACCACAGCGATTTCATACCCTCGCTCTTCTTCGTGCCCGGCGTGCCTGAAGCAGACCGCAACAATCCCGAGAAGATATACCGCGAGCCCGCTCCGGAAGAAATCAGACACACCTGCTGGAACAGCTACACCTCCGTCGAACCCTGCCTGCAGAGCGTAGAGGGCCAGTCGGACAATTATTTCAAGGACAACAGGTTCCGCGTAATAAACAGCAGCGACCTGCGCATCTCCTCCCGCTACTCGATGCTCATAACGGTCTGCGGCGTGTCTTCGGGGGCAATGGCCTACCTGAAGCACCTTGCCGCTATGTCCAACGAGACCGGCTCCCTGTTCGCCCCGACTCCGAGTGAGATGCGGGGCAACATAGGCTGCGTCAGCGACCCTTCGGAGACGGCCCTGGGATACGTGGAGGCCGTGTGCCGCACCACGAAGCGCATCTATGTGCCCGGTTCCTTCTACCGGAGGAATTATGATCCAGACCTGCTGCTGTTCTACCCCGAGCCCGACGAAGACGGCTACTACAATTTCGAGCAGATCTTTATGCTGGGCGACGCTCCCGCCACGGGCGAGCCCTCGCTCACCGGAGTGCAGTGGGCGCCGAAGCGCTGCACCGACTGCACTGCGCTCGGCGGCGTGACCACGGCTCCCGACTGGTGGGAAGAAAAATGATTGCGTATGAAACGATTGATAGTTTTTTTGCTGCTTGTCAGCACCTCCGCGGCCCTTGGTGCGCAGGTCTATGTGTCCACGGACAAAGGGGCATACGTGGCGGGAGACCGCATCTGGTGCTCCGTGTTTTGCGCACCAGGCCCTGCGGTCGCATATATTGAGCTGATTTCCACCGAATCCGTGGCCGCGCGTACCCGCGTGGACGTGCGCTCGGGGCGTGGCGGCGGGAGCTTGACAGTTCCTTTCGGCACGCCTACCGGAAAGTACCGCCTGGTAGCTTATACGGACCCTTCCGAGGCCGATGCTTCGTCGGGACCCGTGCTGAATGTGTACAACACCCTTTCCACCGCGCGCGTGAAGGACGGGGTTGAGGTGGTGGATTCCGTACCCTCGTCCGAAGCCGCTGCGATGCAGGCCGGATACGGCATCTCGGGCGGCGTGGAGGGGCAGTCGCTGAGGCTCGGCAACGATTCCGGCAGGCCGGTGACTCTGAGCGTGTCTCTCTACCGTGAGGACTCCCTCGAGCCCGCTTCCCGCCACTCGATTGCGGGGTTCACCCCCGGTCCGGCGTCCGAAGAGCGCAGCGGCGAGCGGCTCCGTGCGCGCATTGTCGGCGAGGCGGACGGCGACCTGACGGGCATCATAGCCGTGCCCGGAGCCAAGACCGACTGCTATTCGGCCCTTGCCGGTAAGGACGGCTCGTTCTGCTTCGATACCGAAAACATTTTCGGCAGCAGGGACCTGGTGTGCCAGCTCTCCGGCCTGAAGGAAGGAAGCATATGCCATCTGGAAATCGAGGATCCCTTTGCCGGCCCTTCCGTGGACGGGCTGGAGCGCCTGCGCATCTGCCGCAGCCAGGAGGCGGACCTCGTGCGCAGGAGCGCCGCTATGAAGACAGGGGCTGCAACGGACACTCTCGCCATCTCCCTTCCTATGCGCCGCGAGCATTTCTTCCTTACGCACGAGTGCATTTCCTACGTGCTTGACGATTACACCCGTTTCCCGACTATGGAAGAGGTTTTCGTGGAAATCATTCCGCAGGTCAAGCTGCGCCGCAGGGATGGCAAGCCGCGCATCTACACCCTGATGCAGACGAGCGTGGCTGATGACCAGCCCCGCTGGGGCGATACCGTGGTGATGATAGACGGGGTGCCGGTGCTCGACCAGAGCCTTGTCGAGAAGTACGATCCGGCGATAGTCAAGGTCGTGGAAGTGTACCCCTGCCGCTATGTCCTCGGGGAGAGCGTGTTCGACGGAGTCGTCAACCTCGTCACCTTCAAGGGCGATATGCCCGGAGTGCTGTTCGACGACAACGTGCGCATCTACAGCTTCGAAGGATGCTCCCTGCCCCAGGTCCACAGGGGTACGGAGACCCTGTACTGGAATCCGCTCGTAAGCGTCGGGAAAGACGGGTCCTTCAGTGTGGATGTGGACGGGCTCAGGGCCGGAGAGAGATATACGCTTTGTGCGGAAGGCTTGACCGATGCCGGGCGGGCCGTCTATTTCCGAAAAACCTTCGTTAGATAATTGGACTTTTGCAAGATTCGGGTTATATTTGCAGTCGATTTTAGTAAAACCTATGTTTATTTTCAATTCATCCATTGGCAAGAAGTTCATCCAGGCGGTGAGCGGTGCTTTTCTGATTGTTTTCCTGCTGCTTCACGGTACTATCAACTTCTTCTCCGTAATTGATTCATTTACCGGCAAATATGGTGTGGCCGCCAACGACGATGTCTTATTCTCCGAAGGGGACGGCCTTTTCAAGCTCGGCTGCGACTTTATGTCTCTCCCCATAATCGACATAATGGTTCCCATCCTTGCACTGGGTATCCTTGTGCATATCGGTTACGGATGCTGGCTCACCTGCCAGAACATCAAGGCCCGCGGCGGCATCAAGCGCTACGAGGTCAGCAGCAAGGCTGCTGCAGATTCCTGGTCCGCCAGGAATATGTTCGTGCTCGGAATCGTCATCCTCGGCATCCTGTTTTTCCACCTTTCCCACTTCTGGGCCAAGATGCAGCTGCCGGAGATGTTCGGCATCGGCACTTTTGAGAACAACCCCTATCTGCTTCTCAACGCGACCTTCGGCAAATGGTGGATTCTGCTTGGGTACTTGATTTGGTTTGCAGCTATTTACCTGCACCTTCTCCACGGCTTCTGGAGTATGTTCCAGACCGTCGGCTGGAACGGCAAGACCTGGTTCAAGAGAGTGAAGGTCATCGGCGTGATTGTCGCCACCCTCATCATCTTCCTGTTCGCCGCCGCAGCCGTCAACGCCTTCCTGCAGGCAAACGGCCTTATCTGCTGCTAATTTTCATTTGCTTATATTTTTGGCGGTCCCGGTTTCCGGGGCCGTCTTTTTTGTGCCTGCCCACTTTTTTATTATATTTGTATGTTTTGGATATTCAAAGCTTGAGATATGAAAAAAATTGTTCTCGCATTAGCATTGCTTGTACCGGCCCTGTCCTGGGCGGCCAGGCCCGCAACCCCTGAAATCGTCCCCGTGCCCCAGAAGATGGAAATGACCAAGGGCAGCTTCAAGGTGAAGGGCGTCGGCATCAATTGCGACCCGACCGTGGACGCCCGCACCCTCAAGGCCGTGCGCCAGTTTGCCGACAGGCTTTCGCTCGTCACCGGCCGTACCTCCGACGTTGCCAGCCCGATAGGGCTTGCCAAGGCCGTGGAGAGCGGAACCGTCAGGGGCCTTTATTTCATCAAAGATCCGTCCGTGGTCTCCGAAGGCTACAAGTTGAGCATCGACAAGAAGGCTGCCATCGTGCGTGCCTCCGACTACAACGGATTCTTCTATGCCATTCAGACCATCAAGCAGATGCTCCCGGTGTCGGTCTATGGCAGCGTCCAGGACACCAAATCGAAGTGGTTCCTGCCCTGCTGCGAAATAGAAGACGCCCCGAGGTTCGGATACCGCGGCCTTCTGCTTGACTGCTGCAGGCATTTCTTCAGCGTCGAGGAAGTGAAGAAGGTGCTTGACGTGATGTCTATGTACAAGATCAACCGTCTGCACTGGCACCTGACCGAAGACCAGGGTTGGCGCATCGAGATAGACAAGTACCCGAAACTGACCGAGATAGGCGCTTTCCGCGACTATACTATCATCAAGCGAGACCTCAACAGCAGCGACGGCACCCGCCACGGCGGTTTCTACACCAAGGACCAGATCCGCGACGTCGTGGCTTATGCGCAGGCCCTCGGCATCACGATCATTCCCGAGGTGGATATGCCCGGCCATATGGTCGCCGCGCTTGCCTCATATCCCGAGCTTGGATGCGCAGGCAGCGAGCCCCAGCCCTACAAGGTACGCACCTACTGGGGCGTGTCCAAGCAGGTGCTGAATGTAGGCAAGGAGAGCACTATGAAGTTCCTTGAAGACGTGTGCGACGAAGTGGCGGACCTCTTCCCCGGCGAGTATTTCAACATCGGCGGCGATGAGTGCCCTAAGGACGAGTGGAAGACCGACCCCGACTGCCAGGCCAAAATCAAGGAGCTCGGCCTTGTCAGCGACGAGAAGGCCAGCGCCGAAGCCCGCCTGCAGAACTACGTGACCGCCCGTATGCAGAAATTCCTTGCCACCAAGGGCAAGAAGATCATAGGCTGGGACGAGATTCTCGAAGGCGAACTTGCGCCCGGCGCTACAGTTATGAGCTGGCGCGGCACAAAGGGCGGCATCAAGGCAGCGGCCCAGGGCTTCGACGTGATTATGTCTCCCAACATTTATTGCTACCTCGACCACTGCCAGTCCACCGACCTGGAGTCAGAGCCCTACTGCATCACTATGAAGCCCGAGAGGGCTGTGACGATGCCAAAGCTTTATGGCTATGAGCCTTATACCGACTTCCCCGAGAGCGACCGCCACCATATCCTCGGAGTGCAGGGCAACCTCTGGACTGAATTCATCGGCACCAACGAGTACCTTGAATATATGCTCCTGCCGCGCCTGATGGCCCTTTCGGAGGTGCAGTGGTGCAAGCCTGAAAACAAAGACTACGACCGTTTCCTGAGGAGTCTCGAGAGCAAGGAACTCCCCATTCTCAAGCTCCTCGGCTACAATTTCCGCACTCCGGACGAACTCAGGTAACAGTATGAAGAAAACGCTTTTTGCCGCTGCATTCCTGGCAATGCTTTGCGGATGCGCCAAGGATATTCCTAAGCTGCACGTCGTCCCGGCCCCGCAGAGCGTGGAGATGAAGGGCGGCTCCCTTGACGTGCGGGGAATCAACTTTAATTGCGACCCGGCGATGGATTCCGCCAGTACCGGAGCCGTGCGCGGTTTTGCGGAAGAGCTCTCGCTCCTGTGCGGCCGGACCTGCACGGGGGGAGAGGGGAAAGGTGTGGCCTTTGTCGTGGATGCTTCGATAGCCCCTGAGGCTTATTCTGTCCGCATCGGACGGAAAGACGCAGAGGTGCGTGCAAGCGGCTTTGGCGGCTTCTTCTATGCGCTGCAGACCATTCGCCAGATGCTTCCTGTCACTTCCGGTGCGCAGTGCAAGCTTCCCTACTGCGAGATTTCCGATGCGCCGAGGTTCGGCTACCGCGGCCTGATGCTCGACTGCTGCAGGCATTTCTTCAGCGTCGAGGAAGTGAAGAAAGTGCTGGACGTGATGTCCGTATATAAACTCAACCGCCTCCACTGGCACCTCTCCGAAGACCAGGGCTGGAGGATACAGATAGACAAGTATCCCCGTCTCACCGAGGTCGGAGCCTGGCGTAACGGCACTATGGTGGGCGGCGACTGGAAAAGCAACGACGGCATACGCTACGGCGGGTTCTACACTAAGGACCAGATCCGGGACGTCATAGAATACGCGGCGGCCCGCGGTATCACGATAGTGCCTGAAATCGATCTCCCCGGCCATATGCAGGCCGCGCTCGCGTCCTATCCCGAACTGGGCTGCAAGGGGAGCAAGCCCCAGCCTTATGAGGTATGGACCGTCTGGGGCGTCTCGAAGCAGGTGCTCAACGTCGGCAACGAAAAGACTATGCGCTTCCTGGAAGACGTGCTTGGCGAGGTCGCAGACCTCTTCCCGGGCGAGTACATCCACATCGGCGGTGACGAATGTCCCCGTGATGAGTGGAAGACAGACCCGCAGTGCCAGGCCAAGATTCGCGAGCTCGGGCTGAAGGCTTCCGACGGCGTAAGCGCGGAGGCCCGCCTGCAGAACTACGTGACAGCGCGTATGCAGAAATTCCTTGCCGCCAAGGGCAAGAAGATCATAGGCTGGGACGAGATTCTCGAAGGCGAGCTCGCGCCTGGAGCTACAGTTATGAGCTGGCGCGGCACCAAGGGCGGCATCAAGGCCGCCGGTATGGGCTACGACGTGATTATGGCTCCTACGACTTACTGCTATCTGGACTACATACAGTCTTCGGACCTCGAGCACGAGCCTTTCAGCATCACCCACAACTGGGCGACCCCCGAGACCGTCGGGGACGCCGCGGTGACGCTTGAGAAGCTCTACGGCTTCGACCCCCTCGCGGAAATCCCCGAAGAGGCCCGCGGCCATATCCTCGGTATGCAGTGCAACCTGTGGACCGAGTATATCGCTACTCCCGAACACCTCGAATATATGCTCTTCCCGCGCGTCCTGGCCCTGTCCGAGGACGCCTGGTGCCAGCCGTCTGTCAAGGACCCTGAGCGTTTCCGCCGCAGCCTGGAGAGCTACCAATTGCCCCTGCTCGATAAGATGGGGGTGAATTACCGAAAACTGGACAAGTAAAGGATGAATATCAAGTCTCTGGCTAAGGATACGGCCGTTTACGGGCTGAGCAGCATCGCGGGCAGGTTTCTCAATTATCTGCTCGTGCCGGTATATACATATAAGATAGCGGCGTCAAGCGGCGGCTACGGCATAGTGACCAATCTATATGCCTATACTGCCCTGCTTCTTGCTCTGCTTACCTTCGGAATGGAGACCACGCTCTTCCGCTTCTCCAACAAAGACGGGGAGGACCCGAGGAGCGTGTACGGCACCGTCCTGAAGCTCGTGGGGGGCGTGGGGCTGCTGTTCCTGTTGCTGGTGATGCTGTTCCTGCATCCTATTTCGGGCGCGATGGGCTACTCCGAGCATCCCGAATACGTGGGCTGTATGGCCATAATCGTGGCTATGGATGCGTTCCAGGCCATTATGTTCTCCAAACTCAGGCTGGACCGGCGGCCGCTGAAGTTTATGGCGCTCAAGTTTGCGTTCATAATCCCCAACGTCCTGCTCAATCTGTTCATATTTCTGGTGATGCCTTCGCTTTTCGGTGCGCATCCCGCCCTTGAGCAGATGTTCATACGCTTCGATTATGGCGTGGGCCTGATTTTCTTCGCCAACCTCATCTGCACTTCGCTTGTGATGCTGTGCTTCATCCCTGAGATGCGCGGCATCGGTGTGCCCTTCGACCGGGCCCTTGCGGGGCGGCTCCTGCGCTACACCTGGCCCCTGCTGCTTCTCAGTCTCGTCGGCATTCTCAATCAGGTGGCGGACAAAATACTCTTCCCCTACCTGATGCCGGGAGATGAAGGCAGGGTGCAGCTTGGGATATACGGCGCCTGCGTGAAGATAGCGATGATAATAGCCTTGCTGACGCAGGCTTTCCGCTATGCCTACGAACCGATTGTGTTCAACGGCAGCCGCAGCAAGGACAGCCCCGAGACGCTTGCGGACGGAATGAAATATTTTATCATCTTCACGCTGCTTGCCTACCTCGCGGTGCTGGTGTATATGCCGCTGCTGCGCCACCTTATCCAGCCAGGTTACTGGGAAGGACTCGGAGTGGTGCCCGTGGTGATGATGGCCGAGGTGTTTATGGGGGTGTACTTCAACCTGTCGTTTTGGTACAAGCTCTCCGACCAGACCTGGTGGGGGGCTGTCATCAGCGCCATCGGCGCCGCAGTGATGATAGCTGTCAACGTGATTTTCGTGCCGCGTATAGGCTACTGGGCCTGCGCCTGGGGCGGATTTGCCGGCTACGGCACCGCGATGGTGCTCAGCGCGCTGATCGGCCGCGGGAAGATGCGCGTCCCCTACGACTGGCGGGCCATCATCCGTTTCGTGCTGCTTGCCGGCGTGATTTTCGTCGCGCTGTCGCTGCCCGGCTGGTGCGGCGGCAGCCTTACGCCCTGGGTGCAGATGCTTGGCGGCACCATCCTGCTTGCAGGCTACGCCGGCCTTGCTTATAAAGAGGTGCGGAGGGTCAGAAGCTGACGCCCACCGAGGCATTCATAAACGCCCTTCTCGCGTAGGGATTGACGAGAAACGAGACGCTCAGCGGGAATCTTACTTGTTCCAGTTCGAGCGTCTTGCCGTATCTGAGCTCGCAGTGGATTACCGCGAAATCCTTAGTGTAGGATGTGTAGGGGCCGTTCAGGATGGAAGAACCGAGTATCAGCGCGCCGCGTCCCCATTCGGCGAAGTCGTGGTGCGCCTTGAGTTCGAGGTAGGACGAGAATGCCGGCTTGCCGCGGCTTCCGTCGGCCCCGGGTAGCCAGTCGCCGTAGAAAAACGTGAACCAGTTTGCTTCAATGGGGACAGACTTGGGCGCGTAGCAGATTATGCCTTCTATCAGATGGTTGGTGGTGGCTTTATTATAATTAAAGTAGTTTTCCTCGGCGGGAAAGTCGGCGAAGCGGCAGAAATAGTCTGCGACGTGCAGCGACACGGGACCCAGGGTGTAGGAGAGGTCCAGGTCGATTTCCTTGTAGCTTCCGTCGAAGGGCAGGTAAGCGAATGCCTGGGCCGTAAAACCTCCTATGGAGGCTTCCAGGATGGGGTTGAAATTGATTTCGCAGACTTTTTCTCCTCTCCAAAGATAGGCGCTTTCGAGGTTGGCGGTGCCGCTTATCTTCAGAGGATTACCCGCCAGGGCCGCGGAGCAGAGCATTATAAAGGTTGAAATTGCACTTAGTTTTTTCATCTCCCCACAAAGATATGTGCTTTTTTTGAAAAAAATTAAAAAAAAATTTGTGGTTTACAGAAAACTTACTACATTTGCATCCCGCTTCGAAGGAAGCGCAGTTCATTGATAAT
>R27__coassemble_1247_pt1 | contig 12266 bp, 21 predicted proteins | sample R27__metabat2_high_PE_017 | metagenome-assembled genome bin R27
GCCGAGCACGACGCCCACCAGTATGGGGGTGGCGATTGCGATGAGAGCCGGGGCTATCATCTCCTTCTGGGCCGCCTTGGTGCTGATCTCCACGCAGCGTTTGTAGTCAGGTGTGGCCTCACCCGTGAGGATGCCCTTGATCTCCGCAAACTGACGGCGGACCTCAACGACCATCTTCTGGGCGGCACGGCCGACGGCGTCCATCGTAAGGCCGCAGAACAGGAAAGCCATCATCGAACCGATGAAGACTCCGGCAATGACCGTCGGATTCATCAGCGACACGTTGTAATTGTTGAGGATATCAAGGATGGAAGCCTCGGCGGCCTTGACCTGCCCGGCCACGCCGCTGACCATAGCTCCGGCCCTCTCGAGGGCTATCTTGATTTCTTCGATGTAGGATGCCAGCAGCGCGAGGGCGGTCAGGGCGGCAGAGCCGATGGCGAAGCCCTTGCCGGTAGCGGCGGTGGTGTTGCCGAGAGCGTCGAGCACGTCGGTACGCTCGCGCACCTCAGGCTCCAGCTCGCTCATCTGGGCGTTGCCGCCGGCGTTGTCGGCGATGGGGCCGTAGGCGTCGGTCGCAAGCGTGATTCCCAGAGTCGAAAGCATACCCACGGCGGCGATAGCCACACCGTAGAGACCCTTCGAAAGGTTGGCTGCGGTCATCATATTCTGCACGTCGAAGCCGATTGCAAAGAGATACGCAAGCACGATGGCGCACACGATGGCGATCACGGGCACGGCGGTGGATATCATTCCGAGGCCGACACCGTTGATAATCACGGTCGCGGGACCTGTCTTGGAAGCCTCTGCAAGCTTCTGCGTGGGCTTGTAGGAGTGCGAAGTATAGTACTCGGTCGCCTTGCCGATGATGACGCCTGCGAGGAGGCCGGCCACCACTGAGCAGGCGAAGTGCCACCAGTCATTGCCTTCGGTGCCGAACACGAGGGCCAGGATGCCGAAAGTAGCGACGCCGCTGAGGATGGCGGCGAGGTTGGTGCCGAAGCTCATACTCTTGAGGAGCTGGGCCATTCCGGCGCCTTCCTTGGTGCGGACGGTGAAGATGCTGAGCACGGAGAGCACCACGCCCACGGCTGCGATGAGCATAGGAGCGAGGATGGCCTTGGTCTGCATCTCGGGACCGACTGCGTAGAACGCGGAAGCGCCGAGGGCCATAGTGGAGAGGATGGAACCGCAGTAGCTCTCATAGAGGTCTGCGCCCATACCTGCCACGTCACCCACGTTGTCGCCCACGTTGTCGGCGATGGTTGCGGGGTTGCGGGGGTCGTCCTCGGGGAGGTCGCTCTCGACCTTGCCCACGATGTCGGCGCCCACGTCAGCGGCCTTGGTGTAGATACCGCCGCCCACACGGGCGAAGAGGGCCTGGGTGGAAGCACCCATACCGAAGGTCAGCATAGTGGTCGTGATGACAACCAGTTTCTGGGCTTCGGAAGCCTCGGTGACGAAAGCATTGAGGACTATGTACCAAATTGCAATGTCAAGGAGCCCGAGACCCACGACGGTGAGCCCCATCACGGCGCCGCTGCGGAAGGCCACCTTAAGGCCCGAATTGAGCGAGCGGCGGGCGGCGGCTGCGGTACGGCCGGAGGCGAAGGTAGCGGTCTTCATTCCGATGAATCCGGCGAGTCCGCTGAAGAAACCGCCGGTCAGGAATGCGAAGGGCACCCAGGGGTTCTGAACTTTGAAAACATACGCGAGAACGGCGAAGAACACCGCCATAATCACGAACACGATGACAACGACCTTGTACTGCTGCTTGAGGTAGGCCATAGCGCCTTCACGCACGTACTGGGCAATCTGTCTCATAGTCGGAGTCCCTTCATCCTGCTTCTTCATCTGACGATAGAAGATAAAAGCAAACAGCAGGGCTACGATAGATGCGCAGGGGACTGCATAGAATAGTGGATTCATATAGTTCGGTTTAAATTGTGTCTGCGAAAATAAGCATAAAACTTGAGAAAGACAAAGCCCCGGCCTTTTTCATCGGCCGGGGCTCTATCTTCTGCTAAGTCTTATTCTGCTGCCTTCTCCTCCTGTGCAGGAGCTTCAGGGGCCTCGGCGGGAGCCTCGGCCTTCTTGGCGCGGCTGCGGCGGGTTGCCTTCTTCTCGGCCTTGGGTGCGCTGGCAAGCGCGGCCTCGTTGAAGTCAACAAGCTCGATCAATGCCATTTCGGCTGCATCACCCTGACGGAAACCGGTGTGAAGCACGCGGGTGTATCCGCCCGGACGGTTTGCCACCTTGGGAGCGATAGCGCTGAAGAGTTCCTTCACTGCGTTCTTGTCCTTAAGGTAGCTGAACACGATGCGGCGAGAGTGGGTGGTATCCTCCTTGGATTTGGTGATAAGCGGCTCGACATAGCTCTTGAGGGCCTTGGCCTTGGCCACGGTCGTATTGATACGCTTGTGCATAATCAAGGAAGAGGCCATATTGGCGAGCATAGCCTTGCGGTGACCGCTCTGACGTCCAAGATGATTGATAGCTTTATTGTGTCTCATCTCTACTGTTCGATTTTTTTCTTGGGTTCGATATTATACTTGGTGACATCCATTCCGAACTCGAGCTTCATCTTTTCGACGAGCAGTTCGATTTCGTGCAGGCTCTTGCGGCCGAAGTTGCGGAACTTCATCAGCTCGGGGCGGGTGTAGGACACGAGGTCCGCGAAGGTCTCGATCTCAGCAGCCTTGAGGCAGTTGAAGGCGCGCACCGACAGGCCCACGTCTGCGAGCTTGGACATCAGCAGGTGCCTGGTGCGGAGGGATTCCTCGTCGAGCTCGTTGCCGGTTTCTTCGACAGCGCTCTCCAGGGCCACCTTCTTGTCGTCGGTGAAGAGTCTGAAATGGTAAATCAAAATATTTGCAGCTTCCTCGAGGGCGTTCTCAGGGCTGATGGAGCCGTCGGTTTCCACTTCGAGGGTCAGCTTCTCGTAGTCGGTCTTCTGCTCGACACGCCAGTTATCGACGCTCCAGTTGACCTTGCGGATAGGAGTGTAGATGGCATCCACGGGGATGGTACCGATGGGCGTGTTCTCATCACGGCTCTCCTCGGCGGGCACGAAGCCGCGGCCCTTGGTGATGGTGATGCTGATTTCGAGCTTGACGGACGGTTCGAGAGAACAGATGTGCTGCTCCAGGTTCAACACCTTGAAAGAAGACAATCCTTTGGAGATATCTTCAGCGGTAAACTCGTGCTTGCCGCTGACGGTAATGTTCACAGTCTCGGAATCGACGGACTCGACCATTCTGCGGAACCTCACCTGCTTGAGGTTGAGGATTATGTCCTGCATACCCTCGATGACGCCGGGGATAGTCTGGAACTCCTGGTCAACTCCGACAATCTTGATCTGGGAAATCGCAAAACCCTCCAAAGAAGCCAAAAGGATGCGACGAAGCGCATTGCCGATAGTCTGGCCGTATCCCGGCTCGAGAGGGCGGAATTCAAAGCGGCCGACGGTCTCGGTGCTTTCGAGCACTATCACCTTGTCAGGTTTCTGAAATGCTAAGATTGCCATATTATTCTTTTTAGGTGTAACTGTTACTTGGAGTAGAGGTCGACGATAAGCTGCTCGTTGATGTTCTCGGGCACCTCGGCACGGGTCGGGAGGTTGAGGAACTTGCCCACGAGGGTCTTCTGGTCGAACTCGAGCCAGGAATACTTGGTCACGGAAGCAACGCTTGCCTGGATGACCTCGAGGCTCTTGGAGCGCTCCCTGACACCCACGTTGTCACCGGGCTTCACCTGTGCGGAAGGAATGCTGCACACGTTGCCGTTGAGGGTGATGTGGTGGTGGGAGACGAGCTGACGGGCGGCGGCGCGGCTGGGAGCGATACCCAGACGGTACACGACGTTGTCGAGACGGGACTCGAGGAGGAGAATGAGGTTCTCGCCCTTCTGTCCGGCCATACGGGCGGCCTTCTCGTAGGTGTTGCGGAACTGACGCTCGAGCACACCGTACATATACTTGACCTTCTGCTTCTCCTTCAGCTGGGTACCGTACTCCTTCTGCTTCTTGCGCTTGGAGGCGAGACCGTGCTGTCCCGGAGGGAAATTACGCTTTTCGTAATATTTGTCGGAGCCGAAAATGGGCTCACCGAACTTACGGGCTATCTTGGTGCTGGGACCTGTATATCTTGCCATAGTAATTCTGCTTTAAAAATTAAACTTTACGACGGCCTTTCGGTCTGCATCCGTTGTGGGGCATCGGGGTGACGTCGACGATCTCGGTCACGATGATACCTGCGTTGTTGATGGTGCGGACGGCGGATTCACGACCCGAGCCCGGACCCTTGACGAAGCACTTGACCCTGCGGAGGCCTGCATCGTATGCTGTCTTGGCAGCATCCTCGGCCGCCATCTGGGCAGCGTAGGGAGTGTTCTTCTTTGAACCCCTGAAACCGCACTTGCCGGCAGAGCCCCAGCTGATGACCTGGCCCTGGGCATTGGTAAGGGAAACGATCACGTTGTTGAAGGTTGATGAAATATGGGCCTCGCCATAAGCTTCAACCTTGACAACTCTCTTGGATGTTGTAGTTTTCTTTGCCATAATTCATCTGATTACTTGGTCGCCTTCTTCTTGTTGGCAACGGTCTTCTTCTTGCCCTTCCTTGTACGGGCGTTGTTCTTGGTGCTCTGTCCGCGGACAGGGAGACCTGCACGGTGACGGATGCCACGGTAGCAACCAATGTCCATAAGACGCTTGATGTCCATCTGGACAGAGGAGCGGAGCTCGCCTTCGATCTTGTAGTCTTCATTGATTTCGGTACGGATCTTGGCAATCTGTTCGTCGTTCCAGTCACCCACTTTGATGGTTCTATCGATACCGCACTTGTCAAGAATCCTCCTGGCGGAGCTGCGGCCGATACCGAAGATATAGGTCAGACCTATTTCTCCTTGCTTGTTGTTAGGTAAATCAACACCGGCTATACGTGCCATAATTATACTTTACTTAATTTGTTACTGATTATTATCCCTGACGCATCTTGAACTTGGGGTTCTTCTTGCAGATCACGTACAGACGGCCCTTGCGGCGGACTATCTTGCAATCCTCGCTGCGCTTTTTAATGGATGTTTTGACTTTCATATCGTGGAAATTTTTATTTGTATCTGAAAGATATTCTGCCTTTGGTCAAATCATAAGGTGAAATTTCAACTCGTACCCTGTCGCCGAGAAGGATATGGATGAAGTTCATACGCATCTTGCCCGAAATGTTGCAGAGCAGGACGTGACCGTTCTCAAGTTCGACTTTGAACATCGCATTGGGAAGGGTCTCGATGACCTTTCCATCTTGTTCTATAGCTACCTGTTTCGACATTAAAAAAACACTTTAAAAATTGATCGTGGGATCTTTCTCGATAAAATCGAAGGTCGAGAGCTGCTCCGCACGGCCTTTCCGGACAACAACCGTAAGTTCGTAATGCGCGGACTTCTTATGGTCGGAGGTATGCACCGCCCAACCGTTGCGGTCGAGGTACACACTTTTCCCGCCCGCATTGATCATAGGTTCGATGCAAATCACCAGTCCTTCCACGAGGTGCGTGCCTTTGCCGCGGCGCCCGTAATTGGGGATTCCGGGCTGCTCGTGCATTTCGCGTCCGAGCCCGTGGCCTTCAAGTTCACGTACCACAGAGAAGCCAAGCGCTTCCACATACGATTGTACCGCGTATCCGATGTCGCCGGTACGGTTGCCCGCCACAGCCGCCTCGATACCTTGGTAGAGGGAGGCCTTTGTCGCGTCCAGGAGCCTGCGGGTCTGCTCGTCCACTTCCCCGACGGGGAAAGTGTAGGCGGAGTCGCCCTGGTAGCCCTTGTACAACGTGCCGCAGTCCACGGACACCACGTCTCCCTCCTTGAGAGCGTAGTCGGACGGGAATCCGTGGACCACCACGTCGTTGACGGACATACAAAGTGCTGCGGGGAAGCCCTCATATCCGAGGAAGCTGGGGATGGCACCGTGGTCGCGGATGAATTCGTCGGCAATCTTGTTGAGCTCTTTGGTGGTCACACCGGGAGCTACGTGGCGGCCGACCTCTGCCAGCGTCTTGGAGACGATTATGGCATTCTCGCGCAGCAGTGCTATCTCTTCCTCAGTCTTGGGCTTAACCATTTTCCTTCGTATTTTTCAAAGATCTACAGTCCTGAACGCCCGCTCAGACGGCCGGTCTTCATAAGGCCGTCATAGTGGCGCATCAGCAAATAACTTTCAACCTGCTGGAGCGTATCGAGCACGACACCGACGAGAATCAACAGCGAGGTACCGCCGAAGAAGCTGCCGAAGGAGTTGTTGACGCCCAAAATGATAGCGATAGCAGGAAGAATGGAAATGATGCCGAGGAAGATGGATCCCGGGAGGGTCACTCTCGACATCACCGCATCCAGATACTCCATCGTTTTCTTGCCGGGCTTGACTCCCGGGATGAATCCGCCGTTGCGCTTCATATCTTCCGACATCATCTGAGGATTCACGGTGACGGCGGTGTAGAAATACGTAAAGATCACAACGAGGATGAAGAAAATGAAGTTATACCAGAATCCGGTATAGTTTCCGAGCGTAGCGGCAAGTCCTCTGGTCGAATCCCAGCGGGAGAAAATCAGAGGGAAAAGCATCAGAGCCTGGGCGAAGATGATAGGCATAACGCCGGCAGCATTGATCTTCAAAGGAATGTACTGACGGACGCCGCCGTACTGGCGGTTGCCGACCACCCTCTTGGCATACTGCACAGGAACCCTGCGCACAGCCTGCACAAGCGCGATAGCCGCAATGATGACGAAGAACCAAATCACGAACTCCACGACGAGAAGCAGGGGACCGCCGGCGTTGGCGCCGAGCTTGCTACCGACTTCGGCGACGACTGCGTAAGGCAGACGGGCCACGATACCGATCATAATGATGAGGGAGATACCGTTGCCGATACCGCGGTCGGTGATGCGCTCACCAAGCCACATAACGAACATAGAACCTGCCATCAGGATGATGGTGGAGACGAGATTGAAGATAAAGTTGCTCCAGCCAAGCTGCTGGACGGCCACGAAGGCCTGTCCGGGGATCTGGCCGTGGAGAGCTGCCATATAGGCGGGACCCTGAATGCAGATGATGACGATGGTGAGCCACCTGGTCATCTGATTCATCTTCTTACGACCGCTTTCGCCCTCCATCTGGAGTTTGCGGAAGTAAGGGACAAAAACACCCAGGAGCTGGATGACGATGGATGCGGAAATGTAAGGCATCACACCCAGCGCAAAGATCGAAGCATTGCCGAATGCGCCGCCGGAGAACATATTGAGGAGGCCGACGAGGCCTTCGCTCGTACTCTCCTGGAAGCGTGCAAGCATCGAAGGATCGATGCCGGGAAGCACCACGAAACACCCGAGACGATACACAAGTATCAGAAGGCAGGTGTAAACGATGCGCTTCCGCAGCTCTTCGATCTTGAAGATGTTTTTGATTGTCTCAATAAACTTCTTCATTGTCCTTATTCGGTTACGACTGCCTTACCACCGGCAGCCTCGATTTTTGAAACAGCGGTTTTGGAAAAAGCGTCAGCGGTGACGGTCACGGCAGCGGTGATTTCGCCGTTTCCGAGGACCTTCACAAGGTCGTTCTTGCCGGCGAGACCGGCGGCCTTGATGTCTTCGACGCCGACTTCTTTCTGTCCGAGACGAGCGGCAAGAGCCTCGATGTCAGCGACATTGACGGCCTTGTACTCAACACGGGTGGGATTCTTGAAGCCGAACTTGGGGAGGCGCCTCTGGATAGGCATCTGACCGCCTTCAAAGCCGATCTTGTGCTCATATCCTGCACGGGCCTGTGCGCCCTTGGTACCGCGGGTGGCAGTGCCGCCCTTGCCGGAACCCTGACCGCGACCCAGTCGCTTGCTCGTTTTGGTTGCACCAACTGCGGGTGCGAGATTCTCAAGTTTCATAATCACGGTCCTCCTTAGTCAATAACTTCATACTTAACGAGGTGGGCGATCTTAGCGAGCTGTCCCATAGTGACAGGGTTCTGCTCCACCTCTACGGTCTGATGCATACGGCGGATGCCGAGGCACCTGAGGTTGTCCTTCTGGCGCTTGGTCTCACCGTTGCTGCTTATAATCTGTGTAATTCTGAGCTTTGCCATAATCGTGTCCTCCTAGCCGTTGAAAACCTTGTTCATAGGAATACCGCGGAGACCTGCGACGGTGTAGGCGTCCCTCATCTGGGTCAGGGCGGTCACGGTGGCCTTCACGAGGTTGTGAGGGTTGGACGAGCCCTTCGACTTAGCGAGGACGTTCTGGATACCGGCAGACTCGAAGACGGCACGCATAGCGCCACCGGCCTTTACACCGGTACCGGGAGCAGCGGGCTTCATAAATACGCGGGAACCACCGAATTTTGCTTCCTGCTCGTGAGGGATGGTGGTGTTGATGACGGGAATCTTTACCAGATTCTTCTTTGCATCTTCCACGCCCTTGGCGATGGCAGCGGTGACCTCATTAGCCTTTCCGAGACCATAACCCACGACACCGTTCTCGTCGCCGACGACGACGATGGCGGCAAAGCGGAAGTGGCGTCCACCCTTGGTCACCTTGGTGACCCTCTGGATGGCGACCAGTCTGTCCTTCAGCTCGAGGTCAGACGTCTTTACTCTTTTAACATTTGTATTTGCCATAGTCTTTCCGATTAGAAAATGAGACCGCCTTCACGGGCTGCGTCTGCCAAACTTTTAACCCTGCCGTGGAAAAGATATCCGCCACGGTCGAACGAGATGGTGGTGATACCCTTGGCGAGTGCGCGCTCGGCGATGGCCTTGCCGACCACAGCCGCGGCCTCGATGCCGGACTTACCCTTGCACTGTGCGGCGAGCTCCTTGTCGTTGGAAGCTGCTGCGCAGAGGGTCTTACCCTGGAGATCATCCACGACCTGCACGTAAATCTGCTTGTTGCTGCGGAACACGACCATACGAGGACGCTCTGCAGTACCGTTGACGTGCTTGCGGATGCGGTAGTGGATCCTTCTTCTTCTTTGAATTTTATTGAGTGCCATAATTCAATCCTCCTTTTATTTTGCGGATGCAGTTTTGCCTGCCTTGCGGCGGAGCTGCTCACCAACGAACTTGATACCCTTGCCCTTGTACGGCTCCGGACGGCGGAATGAACGCACTTTGGCTGCTACCTGGCCGACCAGCTGCTTGTCGCAGCTCTTCAGCACCAGACGAGGATTCTCTCCCTTCCTGACATCGGGAATCTCAGCCTTGACCTCTTCGGGAAGCATAAGCTGAATCTCGTGCGAATAGCCGAGGGAGAAAGTGAGAAGCTGGCCCTGGACGGAGACACGGTAACCGACGCCCACCAGTTCCTGCTGAGTTGTGAAACCTTCGGACACGCCGACAACCATATTGTGCACCAGGGCGCGGTAGAGACCGTGCATAGAGCGGTGACGGGGCTGGTCGGTAGGGCGCTCGAACTTGATCTGATTGTCCTCAATGGTCACCTTGATGTCCGGATCAACTTTCTGGCACATCTGACCAAGAGGTCCTTTAACCTTCAACACGTTGCCGTCGAGCAGCTCGACGCTGACCCCGGACGGAAGGCTTACAGGCAATTTACCAATTCTTGACATTACTGTACTGTTTTGTTTGATTAATAGACGTAGCAAATAACTTCACCGCCGACGCCGAGCTCCTTGGCTTCCTTGTCGGTGATGATGCCCTTGGAGGTGGAGAGGATGGCGATTCCGAGGCCGTTGAGCACGCGGGGCATATTCTCCACATCGGTGTACTGACGCAGACCGGGGCTGGACACGCGCTCAATCTTCTTGATAGCGGCGGCCTTGGTCTGAGGGTGGTACTTGAGAGCTATTTTGATGGTATTATAAGGGGTGCCTTCAACTACCTTGTAGCTGAGGATGTAGCCCTTCTCACAAAGGATCTGGGTGATGGCGACCTTCATCTTGGACGAAGGAATCTCCACGACCTTGTTGCCGGCCAGATAGGCGTTGCGAATCCTGGTGAGGTAATCTGCAATAGGATCTGTCATATTGTTTAATGTTTAATTTTTACCAACTTGCCTTCTTGACGCCCGGGATCAGACCGTTGGAGGCCATCTCACGGAACTGGATACGGCTCAGGCCGAATGCCCTCATATAGCCCTTGGGGCGGCCGGTGAGGGTGCAACGGTTGTGGAGACGGACCGGAGATGCGTTCTTGGGGAGCTTGTCGAGAGCAGCCCAGTCACCGGCCTCCTTGAGTGCCTTTCTCTTTTCTGCGTACTTAGCAACCAGTTTTGCGCGCTTTACTTCGCGGGCTTTCATTGATTCTTTTGCCATAGTATCTTATTTGTTATGTTTCTTGAAAGGCAGACCGAACGCGGCGAGAAGAGCGTGGCACTCCTCATCGGTGCGGGCCGTCGTCACGAATGTAATCTCGAGACCGTGGATACGGGGGTTCTTGTCGATGTCGATTTCAGGGAAGATGATCTGCTCCTTGAGGCCGAGGGTGTAGTTGCCCTGTCCGTCCATCTTCTCGGCGATGCCGTTGAAGTCGCGGATACGGGGGAGAGCCACACGGATGAGCTTCTCGAGGAATTCGTACATCTTGACGTTGCGCAGGGTCACTTTAGTTCCGATGGGCATACCCTTACGGAGCTTGAAGTTGGAAACGTCCTTGCGGGAAGAGGTGATGAGAGCCTTCTGGCCGGTGATGAGGCCGAGCTCCTCGGCGGCTTCCTCCACGACCTTGCGGTCCTGGGTGCCCTGTCCGACGCCTTCGTTGATGGTGATCTTGACGAGCTTGGGGACCTGCATCACGGTGGTGTAACCGAACTGCTTGGTCAGCTTCTCGATGATCTCCTCCTTATAAACTTTCTTGAGGGTAGGAACATATCCTGCAGGCAGGGCCTGAACCTCAACTTCTTTTGCTTTCTTTGCCATAATTACTTGATCTACTCACCGGATTTTTTAGCGATACGGACTTTCTTGTCTCCCTCCACATTGAAACCTACGCGAGTGGGCTTGCCGCTCTTGGGATCAATGAGGTTGAGATTGGATATGTGAATGGGGGCTTCCTTCTTGATGATGCCACCCTGAGGCTGCTTGGCGTTGGGCTTGGTGTGCTTGCTGACCATATTGACGCCTTCCACGATAGCGCGATCCTTTGCGGGATCGACGGAGAGAACCTTACCGGTCTTTCCCTTGTCGTTACCGGCATTTACATACACGGTGTCGCCTTTTTTGATTCTGTTCATAGTACTTAAATATTAAAGGACCTCCGGTGCCAGTGAAACGATTTTCATATAATTCTCACGCAGCTCCCTGGCCACGGGACCGAAGATACGGGTGCCGCGGAGCTCGCCGGCGTTGTTCAGAAGAACGCAGGCATTGTCGTCGAAGCGGATATAAGAACCGTCGGGACGGCGGATTTCCTTCTTGGTACGCACGACGACAGCCCTGGACACGGTACCCTTCTTGGCATCCGATCCGGGGATGGCGCTCTTGATGGTGACGACGATTCTGTCGCCGACCGTAGCATAACGGTGGTTGGTTCCGCCAAGCACACGGATGCAAAGGACTTCCTTAGCTCCGGAGTTGTCGGCCACCTGTAAACGTGTTTCCTGCTGTATCATAACTACTTGGCTTTTTCTACGATTTCAACTAATCTCCAGTTCTTGGTCTTGCTCAGGGGACGGGTCTCCATAATGCGGACGGTATCACCTTCACCGCACTCGTTCTTGTCGTCCTGTGCCACGAACTTGGTGGTCTTCTTGACAAACTTGCCATAGAGAGGATGCTTTTCCTTGCGCTCGACAGCGACGACGATGGTCTTGTCCATCTTGCTGCTGACCACTACTCCTACTCTTTCCTTACGAAGATTTCTTTCCATAAAGCTCTGATTTAGTTCTGTTTTTCTTTTTCAGCGAGGATAGTGATCATAAGAGCGATATCCTTTCTGGTCTTCTTGAATTTGGATGTGTCCTCCAATGGAGAAATCGCGTGGTTGATCTTCATTGTGTCGAGATTGCTCTTCTCGATTGCGATTCGGTCGCGCAGGTCTGCTACAGACATTTCGCGTGCTTCAGCTGCTTTCATTTTCTTTTCTCCATTAAATTATTCGACATAATCCCTGCGGACGACGAACTTGGTCGCGATGGGGAGCTTGTTGGCGCCCAGGCGCATTGCCTCTTTGGCAGTCTCCAGGGACACGCCCTCGGCCTCGAAGATGATGCGGCCGGGAGTGATGGGAGCCACGAATGCATAGGGATCACCCTTACCTTTACCC
>R27__coassemble_1437_pt1 | contig 10948 bp, 5 predicted proteins | sample R27__metabat2_high_PE_017 | metagenome-assembled genome bin R27
TTGGAAATCTCTGTGGCGATAAGCTCCGTGCCGCTTTCGTTCTGCTGACGGTCGTTGACTACGGCACAGTTCTTTTCTACAAGGCGCACGATGGAATTGCGCTCCAGCAGAAGCGGCTTGTCGGAATAGTAGCGGTTGTACATCTGGTCCGTGTAGAAAGTCAGGATGAAGCCTTTGCTGTAGCTGCCCGGATACACGACGGCATAGAAGCGCTTGCCGATGCTGGATGCGGGGACTGTCACTTCTACGTAGTTGCGCGAGGCGGTGGTGGGCGAGACCACAGGGGCGCCGTCGTTGTAGCTGATGCGGGCGGGGCCGGTCATAGCCACGTCGGAGTCGCGGCTCTCGATGCGCACTTTCGTGACATAATTGCCGGGGACAAGGAACGAGAGCAACGCCCCGGCATTCTTGAAATGCAGGATGTCATCGGCCTGGGAAGCGCCGGCATCCACCCGGGCGAGAGAGATAGCGGCGGCCGGATCGTAACTGTCCACCGTGCCTTTCTGCAAGCTGGGAAGCTCGGCAAGGATGGTGCCGCCGGTGGAGACCAGGCGGGCTGAAGCCGATGCGGGAGAGAGGGCGTAATAGTAGCCGTTGGAGCTTTCCGGAGTGAGGCCGCTGAACACCGCGCAGGCCCCAGAGTCAGAGGTGGAGCCGACAGTGAATTCCGCCCCGGCGCTACCTGTGGAAGCGAATAAGGACACTTTGTCGGAAGTGCTCCAAAGTATGCCGTAGGAAGGGCTGAGGGCTGTCTTGGTAAGACCTTCCTGTACTGCTGTAAAGGTCTTGCTGACAAGCCCGGAAGGGATTTCCGGGGCTTCCAGGGACGCGGGGGCGCAGGCGTAAAGCAGCGCCGCGAGAGGTATGGCAAGAAGTTTTTTCACGTCAAAATCCTCCATATTCTACAGGTTCGGTATAATCCTCTCCGGTCGGACTGGAGACGAGGAAGTAAAGGCTCTCGAGAGCACATTCAACAGCATCCGGGGCTTCGTAATGTCTGGTCATTCGTTGCTAAAAAGTATTTCTTCTGATCATTCCGAAAGGATTGTGCACCTTCCGGGGGCTGCGGTCCAGAATCATCTCCGCGGCGGTACGCCCCATCTGCCTGAAGTCGGTGGAGACGGTGGTGAGGCCGCCCAGCACGAGCTCGTTCATATCGAACTCGTTGTAGGATATTATGCGCACCTGGCCGCCTACCTGCAGGCCCGCCTTGCGGATGTTGTGGGTCAGGGCCACAAGACCGGCGTCCAGCTGGGAATTCAGCACGAGGAAGATATCGCCCGGCCGTATGTCCTCGGGCGCAGCGGTGAGGAACTCCACGCTGATGCGCTTCTCCGAGGCGAAACGCTCCACTCCCCTGCGGATATGCGCACCGTAAAGGGATAAAGGCAAAGTGATTACGCGAAGGGTACCGTCCTGCCCGAAGGCATCGACGGACCCGCACAGGCAGTCGAAGATGTCGTTTTCGAAATCCTGGTACACGGCTCCGTAATTGCCCGGGAACGAAGGCTGGAGCCTGTCGAGCATTATGAGTTTGCGGTTGGGGATGCGCGTAAGCTGCTTTGCGGCGCGCGCCTGCGTGGCTTCGTCAAGGGGGAAATGCGGGGTCACCACATAATAGTCGAAACGGTCCAGGTTGCTGTCGAGGTAGTACTCCAGCAGGTCTATGCTCTGGTTGTGGTTGAGTATGGTGATTTCCGCGGCTCCTTCAAGGCGGTCGGCAAAGGCGTTGAACAGAATCTCCTTATACACGGAGAACTTGTCGAAAATGACCAGCACCTGCGGGCGTACGTCCACGGAAATGTCGGAGGCGAAAAAGCCCTTGCCCTGGCGGGGAGTCACTATACCCTTGTCCGTCAGAATCTTATACGCCTTTTTGACAGTCTCTTTCGAAATGCCCAGCCTCAGGGCGAGTTCGTTCATAGAGGGGAGCATCTCCCCGGGCTTCAGCGAGCCGTCACGAAGGGAACACTCGACCTGCGCGACAATCTGCTTGTATATGGCTTCACTGCCGTTGGATGATAGTACTAGTTTCATTTTGCAAATATAAGCACAGCAAGGCCATTTTGCTGCAGGGTGACACAGTTATTTTTTGTCTTCGCCCCGCCTATCGTGCGCACCTCCAGCAACTTATATCCCGGCACTTCTATCCTGCCCTTTTGCTTCCTCTCTCCCTGATTGACGGCGACGACTGCAATGGAATCCCCGGCAGTGTAGCTGCGCGCCGTGATTGCGGGATTGGAACAGCTGAAGCCGTCGGTAGCGGTGTAGCGGCCCTCCAGCAACAGATGCGGGAACTCGTTGCGGATAGCGTTGACCTTGGAGAGATAGTCCTGATACACAGGCGTTTCATCTATAAGCCCGCGGCAGCGGAACACCTCGATGTCGTTGCGCAGGCCCTTCAGCAGGGTGTTTCCCACGCGGCGCGGCACGTCGTTGTCGTCACGCACGCAGCGGTCGCTCCACACCACCTCGGGGAAGGTGTAGCGGAACCACTCCGGGAAGCTTTCCGGCAGGGCGGTGAATTCTACGATATGCACGAAGTCGCAGTAGCGGCTGGTGCAGTCGGAGAGCCACTCGGTGCCCAGGGCGAATTCCGGGTTGCGGGCCTTGATGTGGTCGCGTATTTCCTTCAGCGACTCAGCCTTGTAGCGGCCGGTGAATATATCCTGCACGGGATATTCCCCCGAGATGTCCCAGTTGGGATACGCCTCGGCCACGCCGAGCTGGTCGTAGAACACGGCATCCGCGCCGTAGTCCATAGCCCTGTCCGCCCATTCTATGAGTTTGTCGCGCCACTCCCGCTTGCTCATATCCGCAATCACGAAGGTGCGGGAATCGTAGTAGCCGAGAGTCGTGCCCTCGCCCGTGAACTTGTAGTGTTCCGTGAACTCACGGCCGGTGTTGTCTTTGTTGGCCACCCGCGAGCCGCCTCCGGAGCGGTAGAAATCGCTCTCCACGTCGATGAGGCGCCCGTTGTAGTAGAGCAGCAGCCTGCCTCCGCGGGCCCTGTAGGCGGCAATCGCCTGCTTCCAGGCCTCATCGCCTCCCTGCGTGTCGTCCACCGTGTAATTGGGGTAGCCGTTGTCCATTCCTTCCTTCCACCAGCCGAAAGCGAGCACGGCATTGCAGCCCACGCTCTCCCCCACGTCGGCAATGTGTCCGGGAAGGTCGGCGTAGCGGCGCAGGTATTCGCCGTACTGGTGCTTGAAGATGATGCGCTGCCAGCCCGTCATATCCTGCACCCACCCCGGCACGGCCTCGTGGTGCCACCAGGTGTCGGCCCAGCGGCGGTAGATGCGGCTCGTAGCGGTCCAGTCGCCCTCGTAGGGCACCACCACGGAAGCATCGTTGGACCAGCTGTCGCCGCACATTGTGTTGGGATAGCGGTAGAAGCCCGCCTCAAGGTGCTTGAAGTCGGAGGTCGTATGCCCTATGGCCCCGTCCGGGTAAGCCCTCAGCCCGTGCCAGGTCTGCTGGAGCGAGTAATCGTGGCTGCCGAAGTACAGGCCGTCCTTCTCCCCTATGAACGCGAAGCAGTTGGAGGCTGCGTTGCGGGGGTACTGCAGATCGTACTGGCGGAACTTCTGCGCCGGGGTCATATACAGCGGACGCACGTCCACGTCGGCTATTTTCCACACGGGGTTCTCGAACACCTGCCCGCCGGTGTGCGTGGTCAGCAGAAGGTAGTCCCCGGGAATGTCGAGACGGCCGACCAGCGGATACTGGAGCTCGCGCACTATGGTGTGCGGCTCGTTGTTCTCAAGGGCTGCGGCAAAGCGCACCACCCTGCCTTCTGTCCATATCTTAAGGTGCAGGGCGAAAGCCTTGCCTGCCAGCGAGTCATAATCCAGACGCACGGTATCCGCCTGCCTTGAGACGGCAGGGGTGCAGTCCGCTGCGCTGATTTCGATTTCTTTCTGCTCGGGGGTGTTGTAGTATAGGCGCCAAAGAGGTGCCCCTCCGGCGTAGTTGCGGCCTCCGAAAGCAAGTTTACGCAGGCAGCCCTCATCGTCTATTTCCACTTCGGTGCTGGGCAGGTCTCCGCGGTTACCGAGCACGAAGCGGCACAGCTCGTCGTAGAGAGCCCTGTCCTCCGGCAGCGGAGAGGCGGCGAGCTGGGTCAGCGCGTTGGAACCCGAATACAGGGCGATGGAGCGCTTGCCCCAGAAGCCCGCATCCTTGAATTCCCGCATATAGCGGCGCACCCGGTCCTGCAGGGCCGGCACGTCGTCGCTCGTGAAGGTCTGCCGTCCGGCTCCGTCGGGGCCCATCACGCCGGGGCGCATAATGTCAGCGACGGCGGAGAATTCGAATTCCAGCTCCATTCCGCTCATATCGGCCTCGCGTATGGCTTCGATGGTCCTGGAGAATGGATGGCGCTCCCCTGCCTTGTGGTCCCAGTACCAGTTGGGCTGCATCCAGGCCTGGTCGATGCCAAGCTGCTTCCAATATTTGTAGCCTGGGCCCATATGATAGGGAATCCAGTAAAGGCCCTGGTCCTTGGCGTGGCAGTAGGCGCTCAGGGCCGGGGCTATCTCGTCCCAGTTCTTGTAGCGGCAGTTGACGTCTATGTCGTAGGGCAGGTAAATCTCTTCCGAAGTGATGTAGAAGCCCGCGAGTTCAAGGTATTTGCAGCCCAGGCAAGCAAACATTCCGCGGGCGCTGTCGATATACCAGTACAGGGCCTTCAGGCGATCCTGTACGCTTGCAAAGTCCAGGGAATCACCCCAGTAGGTAGTGGAGGACTTCTTGTCGGAGAAATACCGGAACATTATGGCGTCGGGGATTCCGATGACGACGCCCCGCTTGCGCGAGGGGGGCCCTATCCTTGACGCCACATCCGCGCAGGCCTTCTCCAGCTCGCTGACGCAGCCTCCCTCGCCCAGCCAAAGGTCCAGCTGATACTGCCAGACGCTCTTGTCGGCCGATTCTCCGGGGCCCAGCACCATAGTCTTGTTGTGCATCCAGTCGCTGCCTTCCAGAAAAAGGAAACCCTGGAAAAGCCACTGTTCGCTTCCGTCGGGGGCCTTCCAGCTCACGTGCGGGGCGAAGCGTGCGGCATCCCAATGATGCGGCTCGCGGTGCCAGTAGCCCACGAGGTCCAGGTCCTGAAAATGCATAATGTCTTTTGCCGGGCTGGCGAAGGATGCGCCCAGGAGCAGGGCGGCCAGCAGGAACAGTCGTTTCATTTCTTTAACGGAGAATCGATTATGTAGTGACAGAGTTCGTGGTAGAAGGCCTTGTCGCCTTCATCCTTGGACACGGCAAGCTGATGCATAGCATCGGTGCCGGAATACACGGCTATGGGCAGCACTCCGTAGAGTCCGGCCTCCTTGTAGCCGCGGAAATATTCGCGCAGACGGTCCCTCAGCGCGGGAATGTCGTCTTTCGTGAAGGTGGCGTTGCCGCTCCCGTCGGGTCCGAAGCGGCCGTCGGCCATCACCTCGGCCACGAGGGAATACTCGAACTCCAGCTCTATGCCCATACGGTACTGCCTGATTGCGGCGACGCTCTTGGACATAGGGTGCTGGTCAGCGGTATCCCAGTAGTGGTTGGGCTGCATAAACGCGCAGTCGAAGCCGAGTTCCTTCCAGACCTTGTAGCCCGGAGCCAGGTGGTAGGGCACCCACCAGAGCCCCTCGTTGCAGGAATGGGCATATTCCGCCACCCAGGGCACGAGCACCTCCCAGCGCTTGTATTCCCAGTTCCAGGTGTCGGCGTAGTCGTATGACTTGCCGGCCGCCCTGAAGAAAGCCGGGTCGAGGGGGAGCTCTTCGGAGAGGATATAGAAGCCGGCAAGCTCTATATTTCTGAATTTAAGCGCGTTGAAGCGCTCACGGCAGGCATCCATATACCACTTGTAGGCTGCCTCCTGGTCTTCCGTCCTGGAGAAATCCAGCTGCCGTCCGCCCAGGGCGCCCCAGTAGGCGGTCGAAGACTTCTTGTCGCCAAAGAACTGAAAGCGTATAGGGTCGGGCAGGCTCATCACCACGTAGCGGGGGGTGTGGGGCCCTCCCAGCCGCGCCGAGGCGTCGGAGATGGCCTCATCGAGCTTTCGCAGGGCCCCGTCGCTTCCCAGCCAGGCATCCAGCAGGTCCTCCCAGGACTCCTTGACGGCCGAGTAGCGGCTGCCTGTGATGCTGAAACTCAGTCCCCGCTTGCCGTCGTAGCCGTCAATGCAGAGGAAGGCGTCGTAGAGCCAGTGCGCGGAGCCGTTTTCGTCCGTGTAGAGCACGTGAGAGGCAAATCTCTCCTTGGTCCACAGGGGCGGATTGTAGTTGTGCTGCCCCAGGGTCACGAGGGTGATGTCCGCAAACGAAGGCACCGCGCTGCGGCTCCGCTCCCAGGAGTAGAGCTGCGACTGCCCGGGAGAGGTGCTGAACTCCAGGCTCACCACGGCGCCCTTCTCGCCTCCGGGGCCAAGGCCCTGAAAGTCGATGAAGTAGTCCGTATCCGGAGCGAGGCTGCCAATTTCCAGCGAGAGGGACGTGGAATGTATGGAGCCGGTATCCATCGAGAGATTCATCTCCGGCGAGGCGGAAGTGCCGTAGCCGTAAGCCAGGGTCTTCGTGTCTATCGTATTGATACTGAAGCTGACGCGGTATGCGGAGATATCTTTTATCTCCACCCTGATCGCAGGTTCGTATTTATCCTGCTTTTCCACCGGCCCGCAGGAAAGCAGGCCGAGGGAAGCGAGGAAAAATATGACTGCGAATCTGCGCATCAGTTCATCATCATACGGAAGAGTGACAGTCCGACATTCTGTTTGACTACGACGATGTACATATCGTCTCCGACCTGCCTTACATCCAAATCCATACCACTGTTGCCGGAAGTGCGGGGCGAAGGCTCTTCGCTGATGCCTTCCTGCTCGGTATCATTCTGGATAGCAGCGTGATACACCACGTTGCGCTCCTGCAGAATCTGGCTCCAGCCCTGCGTGGTCTCGCCTTCGAGGATGAAGAGGCGGCCGTCGCCGGAGCTGACCTGGCGGGTATAGGCGATGTAGCGCTTGCCGCCGAAATCGAAGAAGCGGTAGGCCGTGTCGGCGAAGTAGCCGCTCAGCTCGGTCAGCGAAGGGGACGCGTCGGCGCCCTCAAGCGTCCAGAGGTTCTTGGAAGCCTTTGTCAGCCAGGCGGTAGCGCCGCCGCGGGTGCTGGCCACGCCCTCGTTGATGTTGTCGGGGAAGGGGAAGTATGCGCCGGCTCCCGTCACGGGAGGGGCCACAATACGGCCCACGAGGTAGAGCGAGCCGCTCGTCTTGCCGCTGAGCTTGAAGGTCACGGTGCCCTGCGCCGAGTCGAAGTCCTTGAAGAACAGCATTCCTTCCTGGAAGGTGCCCCAGGTGGTGAAAGTGTCGCCAAGGCGCCTGGAGGCCCAGGTCTGCATCGAGAGCACGGACGGGTCGTTGTCTATGCCGGAGCCGTACACGTAGAGCTTGGGGTCGCCGCTGTTCATATTCGACACCACGAGCACGTCGCGGCCGCCGTTGATTTCGGGATTGCTGTTCTTCATCACGCGCGGGCAGCTCACGTAGAAGGTGCCTTCGTCGGCCACTGTGCCGACAGGCAGGCTGCGATACTGCTCGGGGGCGGTGCGGCTGATGGCCCAGATGTGCTTGGTCTGGTTGGTCTCGGCAAGGTAGATATAGTCGTCATCCATAGCCACGTTGCGTTCGGAGCCGGCGGTGAATCCGCTTATGAAGTCGCTCCAGGAGGCGTCGGCGGTGGAGTAGTAACCCCACTCGCGGCGCACCGACAGGCCGGGCTTGATTTCGAGGTAAGTAATTGCCACATAGGTCACTATGCTGCCGTAAGCCAGTCCGCTGAGCTGGAAGTCCTTGCCCTTCTCGGTGGCCTTGATGGCATCGGTATCGATGGTCACGGGCACCAGATAGTTGGGGAAAGGCTGGAGAGTGCCGCCACTCAGGAGCAGCGACTTGTCGATGGTGATCTTGAAGGTCGCGCCCTCGCCGCCCTCAGGTATGGTCACGCTGGGCGTCTCGAGGGTCACAAGGCCCGCCGGCGCGGCCACGAAAGGCTGCTCCTGGCCCTGGTTATAACTCTCTATCAGGGAGTTGTCTATCTTCAAGGGGCATTCCAGACCGACGTTCTTGATGAAATTGTCCATCTTGAGATCAAGTATGACGGTCTCCCTGAGCTGAGGCACATTGCCTTGCTTGTCAGGCTCCACCTTGGTGCGGTCCACCACCCTGCTGATGCTCTTCTGGGCGATGGAAAGGGAGGAGCGGATAAGGCGCACGAACACCACCTGCTTGGCTTCGGAGACATTGAGGTCGGAGGACTTCACGCACACCGGAAGCACATAATCCGTGCTCTCGCCGATGAATTCCGCAAGCTTGCCTGCGTCCCAGCTGACGGTTACGTCCTTTACGACCTCTTTCTGCCCGAATTCCAGATTGCTCCGGCTCAGGCTGAACCAGGAAGCGGGAATGAGCTTGTAGGAAGTCTGGTATTCGCCGTTGTATTTGTCCAGGGCGGCCAGGATGGAGGCGTCCTCGAGGCTCACGGAAGCGCTCGCCGCCTTCTGCCCCACCCCGTTCTTGGACACGCCGATGGTATAAGACCCGGTGTGGACCGAGGCCTGGACGAGAGTCTCCCTCGTGGTGAGGCCGAAAGAATCGTCAACCATAAAATTGCCGCGGTCGTCGGCTATGCATCCGGCCAGCAGGCCGAGAGTGCAGAAAAATGCAAAGAATTTTTTCATACTACCAACCGGGGTTTTGGGTGAATTTGGTCATTTCGGAAAGCTGGGTGGTGCTGAAGGGGAAGAGATAGTCCCGCTGGCGGAACAGCGAGCGGTCTCCGATGTAGTCATCCTTCACGCGGGTGTAGGAGCCCTCATAGTCCTCCGCGGTCACGTGCAGGGTCCAGTTTTCGGTGTTGTACTCGTCCTGGGCCTTCATCCAGCGCATCATATCGTAGTGGCGCTGGCCTTCGAACGCGAATTCGCACATCTTCTCCTGCAGGATAATCCAGCGCAGCCACTCGCGGCCGGTGCGGGCCACGCCGCTGACCGTGCTGACGCCGTCGGCGCTGCCGAAGTCGATGTCGGGATAGGCCTCGCGGATACCGTTCAGGCCGCTGCGGGCGCGCACGAGGTCGATGTAGCGGATTGCCTCATCGGCGTCGCGGGATGTCATTTCGTTGCAGGCCTCGGCATAAGTGAGGTACACTTCAGCCAGGCGGAAAGCCGGATATATGTAGCGCATACTCTGGTAGTCCGCGGTCAGGTTCTTGAGAGGATTTTCCGCCTTGTAGAGGCGCCTCCACACGTAGCCGACGCGGTTGCAGGCGTCGGTTGCCGAATAGGGAGAGGTGGCCTCGGCGGAGTTGTAGCAGGTAAAGCGCACGGGACCTCCGCTGTTGGTCGTGGAAGACGGCCACCAGAAGCCGTTGGGCACGAAGTTGGCGTAGTAGCGCGCGTCGCGGCCCACGGTTGAGTTGTGGGCCTTGAAGGGCTTCGCCCAGGAAGGATTCACGTCCACAAGCTGCTGGTAGTTTTCAGTCCATCCCTCAGCCTTGTAGCCGGACGCCTCGTCGATGATGGGGCGGGACAGGTCCATAAGGCCGGAGCTGTAGTTGTAGCCCAGCACGGGATAGCGGCCCGTCTCCCACATAGGATAAGCGTCCACCAGCTTGAGGGACGGGGAGTTGAGGGAGTAGCCGGCAAGGGCTATCTTGCCGCCCGAAGGCGCGGCGTAGGCGATGTCGCAGCCCGAGCCGAGGGATTCGTCGCCCCAGGCCCTGTACCACCATCCCCAGATGATTTCACGGTTGGTCTCCCAGCCTTTGAACCACACGGTCTGGTAGGATGCGGCGGCGTTCTGGATGTCGCTGCGGCCAGCGGAGACGTCGGTCGCAAGTTCGTAGCGGCCAAGGTCGATGACCTCCTTCGCTGCCTGCCGCACGGCGTCCCACTTGGAGGCGTCGTAATCCGGGAAGAGCTTCTTGCCTTCGAGATTCTGCAGGCCGGAGAAGATGCCGGTGCCGTTCTGGCCGTTGTACAGCGGGGATGCGGCATAGAGCAGCACGCGGGCCTTCAGGGCCATCGCGGCGCCCTTCGTGACACGGCCCTTGTTGGAAGAAAGGCTCAGTCCTATGCCGGGATCGTTGATTTCGTAGTAGAGCATCTCGATCGCCTTGTCGAGCTCGCTGACGATGAAATCGATATTCTCTTCGAGGGTATTGCGGTCGAGGGTCTCCGCCTTCACGTTCTGGTCGGCGGCCTTGTCGCCCCAGATGATGACGGGACCGTACTGCCGCAGCAGCACGAAATAATAGTAGGCGCGAAGGAACCTCGCTTCGCCCTTCATCTGCCTGATGAGCTCTTCCGAGTCTTCCTTGTCGAGGTCCACGTTGTCCAGGAAGGTGGTGCACTCGTTGATGGCCACATAGTAGCGCTTCCAGAAATTGGCGTTGGACTCGGAATTGGTGTTGTCGGGACCGTACTCGCCGCGGCGCACCTTGTACCAGTAAGTCTCGTACTGGCTCTTGGCATTGAGGGACTCGTCGCTGCGCAGCACGCTGCCGCCCTCGTAGTTGCGGGTGTTCTCGTCGCGGGGGATATATGAGTAGAGATGGGCCAGATACTGCCTGACGGTAGTGGAGCGGCTCATCGTGTCTTCCAGAGTGGGCTGGTCCTTAAGATTGATATCGAAAAAGCCGTCACAGGAGACCGCCGCAAAGGCCAGGGCCAGAAGTACATAAAACTTTTTCATACGCTTAGAAATTAATGTTGACGCCAAGGCTTACGTTGCGGGTAAGCGGATACACATTGCCGTAGGAAGACTCCAGCTCGGGGTCCCAGAGCTTGAACTTCGAGAAAGTCAGCAGGTTGACGCCCTGCAGATAGACGCGCAGGGTCGAGATTCCGGCTTTCTTCGTCCATTTCTTGGGGAAGGTATAGCCGAGCTCCGCATTCT
>R27__coassemble_1445_pt1 | contig 10901 bp, 6 predicted proteins | sample R27__metabat2_high_PE_017 | metagenome-assembled genome bin R27
CTGCTTGACTGACCCTCCAAAATGAAGCAGGTTATTTTTTACACATTACTAAATAATCATTCTTTTATAAACAATCAGCCCGGCGGGCTGAAAGGGGGCCTGCCGGGCTGAAATGGAGAATCAACAACTACTCTGGTTGGTCAATGGCTGGTATAATTGCTCCATGTTCCCGCAGAATGGCACATAAATCTGAGTACGGTACACGCCCGGGGGTGCATTTATGAAAAACTGCCAGGGCGGCCGCAGCGCCGGCTGCCTGCCCCATAGCCATGCAACTCGCCTGGATGCGAAGGGCTGAATTAGCCAGCCTGTCGCTGGAGATGCATCTCCCGGCAACGATTATGTTGCGGCTGCCCTTGGGAATCAGGGCACCGAGAGGAACGGTAGGCACGACTCCGCTTTTCAACTGCCGTGGCTTTACTCCCTCCGCATCGTGAAGATCAATGGGATAGAACGAGTAGCATACAGCGTCGTCATACCTTCTGCCGGACAGGTAGTCATCTATTTTTATCTGTTGTTCTCCGACGATGCGCCAACTCTCGCGGACAGCCACTTCGGACTGAGCGGACTTGACAGTCAGGTTCTCCAGGCCGGGGAAAGTCTTAAGTACCCTTACGAGTCGCAGGAGCCCTTCCCGTCCTGCAATGTTTGCCGTTGTATGGGCTTCTGAAGTTGATGAATCGGCTCCCGGCACGTGCGATACGGCCAGCCCTTTGTTGATGTTCAACAAACTCCTCAGAGACAGATAGCAATTGTCAAGGGAAATAAGAGAGTCAGCGCGAGCCTGTTTGAACAGACTGTCCAGTAATGGCATATCCAATTTGTCAAACTCATATCCTTCAAGTTGAAAAATGAGACTCCCCGGCTGACAGTTATCTTCGCGGACTCTGGCATATCCTGCCAAAGATATGACGGACGCATTGCCGGTGGCATCGATAATCTGCTTGCACAGTATGGTTTTCTTTGTTCCCTTACCGGCGAGAGTGACCCTCCAGCCTCCGGTCCTCTTTACTATTCGAACCGGGAATTCATAATAGCGGATATGTATGCCGCACTGCATACATTTTTCTTCGGCAAGGGCCGCATAAAGAGGAGCATTTATCCTGATCTGATGCCGGGAATGGTTCTTTCCGTACGGGATGCTGAAGTCGGGCAACGTACCCCCGTCCATCTGTACGGTTTCGCAAACTATTTCCCAGCCTATTCCGGAAATGATCTGCCCCCCGTGAGCATAGAACAAACCCGGGAAACTGACGCCACCGGTGGTCATGGTACCACCAAGTTGCCCTCCGGCCTCGACCAGGGTGACATCACACCCTAATCGTGCAGCCTGGATTGCCGCAGGGACGCCGGCCGTGCCGCCGCCCACAACGAGCACGTCGGTGCGTAATGCCTTTGCCTTGCAGCAAACAGGATATACTGAGATTGCTGCAAGGAGCAATAGAGCGAAACAGTACTTTTGCTTCATGCCAGGCCGGAACGGTTACCAGATGGGACTGAAGTCTGTTTCGAAACTCTCGCCGCCGGAGGAAAGGTTTGTGAAGTCGGCAGTCTCGAGCCTTCGGTATGTACGCTCATCTACCTTTATCACGCAGCCGTGACGGCAGTTGCGGTCGGCGCCGGTGCCGGTTGGCGGGGTGAAAGATGTCACTTTCGTCCAAGTGAAGATTGATGTAAGGCTCGTAGAGCGGTAAAGCTCATAGATATGGTCCTCATAATACTCCACGAATAAATAGTAATAATTACCGTCAGGTGATTTGACCAGCGATGGCGCTTCCCTGTATTTATCGGTGAGAGCGCTGCCCGGATTTGACGTCCAGGAAGTAAGCGAGCTGGAAGAAGCTATACGTGGCCTCTTATAATAGGAACTGGAACTGTCCTTGGTCCTTTCGTCCTTTATGACAGCATAATACTTGTTGTCGAAGTAATATATGGTGGCATCTATCTGGGCCATATTTGCGTCGGAACCGCTGAAAGAGAAGAGCTTGGCAGCCGGAGTAAAAGACTCGAAATCGCTGGTGAGGATATAGAAAGTACGCATAGATTCCCATTTCGCATCACCATCAACTCCCGTCTCGGACGCGTGCCAGGTAATCATAAACTGTTTGGACACAGGATCGAAGAAAAGTTTCATCGCCCCGAAAGAATTGGTGTCGTTGCCATAACCTGACGGGAGTTTCATAATGGAAGCGGAGAGGTCTTTACGCACCCAGCTTACGGCATCGGAAGAGTGCCAGACAACAGGATGGTGCGGAAGCGCGCCGTTGTCAGTCCCTATTAACCAGAATGTACCTTTGTCATCCTGAGTAATGTGCGGGAAACCATAGTAGGATGGCATAGGTGAGGCACCCCCATTAAGTTCCGTCCAGCTCAGGCCATCTCGGGATATTGCATAGAAAAGCTTATAATAATTGCTGTCCATACCAGTATGGGCAAATAAATAACCACCGGACGAAGACTGGCTGCCGTTGTCTATGGTTCCGGCATCCATTCCTTTCTTGCGCGTAAATGTTACGGCGCGGGAAGCCGTCCTGGTGTAGGCCGTCCCGTCACCTTTTTCGTAAGTAATGACGAATTTGCCGGCGGCCGTGGTACCGGGAAGAACGGCGGCATAATAGGTACGCCCGGGGACGAAATAACCGCTGTTTTCGCAGCTCAGGGTTATGTTGTCCGAGGCGGAACTGACGCTTTGCAGAGTTCCGGCGGAACTGACGCTGGCGGTACCTGAAAGAGCATTTCCGCTTACGGTTATGCGTTTGATATTGTTGCCGCTTACGCTAAAACTCATCAGGCCGCATACCTGCTTGAACTCAATGGAACCACCGCTTACATAACCGACGGACACCAGGGCGGAAGACGCGGCGTTAGCGTTGCTGCCTATCACCTGGTTGCCGGGGACAGTTACGATGATGTTGGATCCGGAAAGCGACTGAGCTGCCGAATAGGGATAGACCGCATACAAATTGGTGGCACCCTTGGACACTTCTCCCGAGAATGTGGCGGCGGAACCTGTATTAGAGCCCGGAACTATGCTGAATTCATTTTTCAGGGCACCGTCGAAAACGGCGGCGCGGTCTTCGTCGGACCATTGGACGTTCCGGGACTTGCTGAAGTCCAGAGTTACTTTCGTGCTTGCGGGCGCGTTGCTGGCATTAAAACTGACAAAACCCCTGGAAGAGGGGTCAATCGACGGAGCCTCGGGGGCCTGGCTGCAGGATAACGTGGCAATCACTGTTGCAGCGAAAAGAAATGACTTGTGGATAAAAACAGGTATCATACTTAATAAACGCAACAAGCCTGTTCAACCCTACCAAGAGTAGGGTATTTCCCGGCAAATTCGTTTTATGATAAAGACACTCGCCGATGAAACCATTGCTATTGATTCTGCTGATGACTATTTCTGCCCTCCAGGTTTTTGCACAGCAGCCGGACTATTCTGAATACATCCTTACTCCCAAAGCTCCGGATTCACCCCGCATCAACGGCCCCCGGGTTTATGGAGCCCGTCCCAAGGCGGATTTCCTGTACCGCATACCCGCCACGGGTGCCAGACCGATGCTCTTCAGTGTCAAAGGTTTGCCTTGCGGACTTAAACTCGATGCGGCAAAAGGCATCATAAGCGGAAAGGCCATAAGAAAAGGTATTTATACGGTTCATATCACGGCAACCAATGAACTGGGCACGGATACTCGCGAGCTCAGAATCGTAATAGGAGACAAAATAGCCCTTACACCACCTCTGGGCTGGAATTCCTGGAATTGCTGGGGGCACTCGGTTTCGGAAGAGAAGATACTTCAGTCAGCCCGCGCACTTGACGAAAAAGGACTGGCGGATTATGGCTGGAGTTACGTCAACATAGATGACGGCTGGCAAGGCCGGCGCGGCGGCAAATGGAATGCCATCCAGCCCAACGGCAAATTCTCCGATATGAAGGCGCTTGGAGATTCCCTTCATTCCAGAGGGCTCAAGTTCGGCATCTATTCCGGGCCGTGGACATCAACCTATGCCGCCCACATTGGCTCTTCCTGCGACAATCAGGACGGAACCTACTGGTGGGTGGAAGACGGACTGGCCGATGACAACTGCCGCCTTGACGTCACGAAGTACGACAAATCCGAGTTGCATAACTATGGCAAATATTCCTTTGCCAGGGCGGATGCAAGGCAATGGGCCGCGTGGGGCGTGGATTACCTCAAATACGACTGGTCCGTAAACGACGTATGGTGGTTGCGTGATATGAAACAGGCCCTGGACGCCACCGGGCGCGATATTGTCTATAGCATCTCAAACGGAGCCCGCATAAGCCTGGCGATGGAATTGGAGGAATATGCCAACTGCTGGCGTACTTCCGGCGACATAACCGACACCTGGGCAAGCATATCAAGAATAGGCTTCGAGCGCGAAGACTGCTGGCCGGCGTTCTGCGGCCCCGGTCACTGGCCGGATGCCGATATGATGGTCCTCGGCCGTGTCGGAGGATGGAACGGGGAGCCCCATTGGACGGGACTCACTCCCTGGGAACAGTATTCCCACGTTACCCTTTGGGTTATGCTTGCTTCTCCGCTTCTGCTTGGCTGCGACCTCGAAGCGATTGACGACTTTACCTTGAGCCTGCTGTGCAACGGTGAAGTCCTGGATGTCAATCAGGATGCGCTCGGTATGATGGGCGTCCGCAATGCCTTCGGGTCCAACAAAGACCAGACGATATATGTCAAACGTCTGGAGGACGGCAGCATTGCAGTGGCCGTCTTTAACCTTAGGAATGAAGAACGCAAGGTCGGTTTTACTCCCAGGGACCTCGGTCTGTACGGCACACAGAAGATACGAGACCTGTGGCGCCAGAAGGATGTCGGCCAGGCTCGGGACAAAGAACGCTGGGAAGCCAGGGTTCCCGCTCACGGCTGTGTCCTTTACCGCCTGACTCCGGGAGTTATCGACCGGAAGCTTGAAGGGAAATGGTGGGAGATACAATAGACCGCAATTCCAGTCTCTCCTTGAATTCATCCGGCGGCAGAGGGCTGTCTATGAATACGGTACGTTTTTCTCCGGCGGGCAGGTCAAAGTAGTTGTCGGAAAAATTCCGGGCACTGCATGTGCCGGGCAGGGCCTTGCCGTTAGCATCCAAAGCCAATATGCCACCGCGGATGTTGAGATAAACGCCTTTGGCATATACGTCGGTACTTACCGTGACTTCATATCCTCCGTCACATTCTTTAATCTCGCAGGATATGGAAGGCACTGGAAGCGATGCTTCCCGCACCGAGGTCAGCATTCTCATGTTTGAATACGACGCGCCGCATTCCGGAGTGAATTCCATACGCACGAAGAGCCCGGAAGCGGGCAGAGGAAGTTCATCCGTCGAAATGCTCCAGATTTTCCGGGCTTCCCCATATATGGCCTTGGCATTCAAGTCCTTCACCAACACCTGCGTGCCGTAATAATCTTCGAATACGATATGCATCCTGCCCTTAACGGGAGCGGGTCTGTCCGACACCAGCCATACGGACACCTCTTTCTTGTCGACAAAGGCAGTGGGGAGTATCTCCCTGTATGCATCACGCATGTAGTAATGCAAGGGCTTCCATGTGCCGTACCAGTCCCGGCTCGCCCATGATGCGACCGGCCAGCAGTCATTGATCTGCCAGACCAGCGTGCCCCAGCACAGGGGCTTGTCCCTGCGATGCGATTCTATCGCACGACGGACAATGTCGCCCTGTGCTATCTGGCTGAAGTAAATGGCTTCCGCGAAATTCCCCGGCATCCTGAACTCATCGGCGAGTTTGTTCATTATTCTCCGGTTGGCTTCTGCTCCTCCACGCTGATGGAACATGATTATTTCGCTGTCGGCGTTCAACCCCGTCGTATCGGGGACGAACTGCATGAGCGTTTCTATACCGGCAAATGACTGGAATCCGTATTCGCTGTAGAAACGGCTGTGGCGACGCTCGAATTCACTGCTTGGAATACGCCTGGTCCAGGGGGCCCAGAGATGCGTGTCACCCATCATGGTGTCAAGGTTCCTGCTGCCTTCCGGACTCCACGGAGAAGTGGGTACGTAGTCTGTACCCGGAGCGAGGCGCTCCACCAGCTCCGGCAGATCATGGTAATATTGCTGATTGAACTGGCTCAAAGCCACTTTGTCAAAAGGCTTTCCGGTCTGGACCTTCCATCCGTACCACATATCGCTGCATTCGTTGTTGCCACACCACAAGGCGATGCCGGCATGGTTGCGGAGCCTTCTGAGGTTGTCCTCAGCTTCCTTAAGGACACTTGCCCGGAAGTCTCCTTCGTAGGGATAAATGCTGCAGCTGAACATAAAATCCTGCCATACCAGTATGCCCGCTTTGTCGCAAAGGTCGTAGAACAGATTGTCTTCATAGACGCCGCCACCCCATACCCTGAGCATATTCATACCTGCCGCAGCGGCGTCATCCACAACGCGATTGTACTCCTCGGGGCCTACTCTGGGGAGGAATATGTCATTGGGGATATAATTGGCACCCTTCATAAATACCGGCACCCCGTTGAGTATAAAACGGAAACTGCGCCCCAGAGAATCGTTTTCCCGCTCAAGCCTTATGCTCCTCAGGCCGACGCAGTCTTGTCTGGAGTCGATTGTCTTGCCGCCGGACAGCAGTTCCGCCGTGAAAGAATACAAAGACTGGGGACCCATGCCCCGGCACCACCAAAGATGAGGTTTCCGGATGGAAAACGGGAGAGACAGAGTGTTCCGTCCCTTTTTCAAGCCGGTTCTCAGTGAGGACGGTTTCAGCCCGTCGCAGCGTATCCGCAACTCTGCGGCCGGAATGTCCGCCTCTGCGTACACATCCACGATTGCATTGATTTCAGCCTTGCCGGGACTGACGGAATCCTGGCGGTAGAATACATCTTCCAATCGGGCTTCGTTCCATCCTTCCAGGTAAACGCTCCTCCAGATACCGGACGTTACGATGCGCGGGCCCCAGTCCCATCCATAATGGTAGCCTGCCTTGCGGGCGAAAATACTGATCTTCCTGTCCAGCAGGGCTCCGTTTTCACTCTGGTCGTTGCGCGGGTCGTAGTGTACCGGGTAAGCTTCCCATTTGGGCATATCGATCTTGACAGGAGAGTGAAAGAGGATTTCAAGCTTGTTTCCGCTAGGCTTCAGGAGACTGTCGGCCGGCACCCGCAGGCGGTGGAACATATTGTTTGAAGAGAGCAGCCGGACTCCATTCAGGGTAACGTCGGCATATGTGTCGAGTCCGTCGAAGCAAAGGTCTATATGCGTGCATACCGCAAGGTCTTCAGACAGGTCAAAACTGCGGCGATATATCCAATCCTCTTTGTCCACCCATTGCACGGCCCTTTCGCCAAAGCCAAAATATGGGTCTTCTATGACTCCTGCGGCCATAAGGTCGGTATGTACCGTACCCGGAACAGTGGCGGGATACCAATTGAACCCGCGGGCCTGCCGGAACTCCCATTTCCCGTCCAGGGACTGGCGGCAAGGGGAGGCAACGGCTGCCAGGCTGAATAAAAAGAGAACGGTACAAGTGAGAAGATAATTTGATTTCATATCATTACCACGAAATACGGGAGCTTTACCCTACCCCGGGTACAAATACCCCGGAGGGTGATGTCGTACGGCATCATTCTCCGGGGTGTTTGAAACACGTCTTTGACTATTCTCCCGCTGAATGGGCGACCAGTTTTATGTAGAGTGTATTGCTGTCGTTGCCCGGGCAGAACCAATTCTTTTCTGAGCCGCTCTGACTCTTGCCAAGTGTGGTCTGTGTATAGGTGCCTAAAGACGGCCTGGTTATAACGCCACCACCCCAGGTTACCACGACGTCGTCGCAGACATAATTGGCCTCGGACTCATTACTGCCCCAAAGTGAATTTGAATTGCTGCCACCCATAATGGCACCGGCTTTACCGGCATTGGAAACTGTAGATACGGAGCCAAAGTTGTAACATTTGGTACAAGTGGCCCTGTTGGCCCCTCCAATCAAACCGCCGACACGCGTTCCATCGTATTCTGAGCCTGAAGCGGCAGTTTTGCTGATAGTTCCGAAATTCTTACAGCTTGTCACAGTGTAATTGTTGGTCACAGCAGCATTTCCTAAAATTCCTCCAAGGTAATTGAGCCTCGCACGGCCGGAAGTAATAATACCCTTGTTTGTACAAATTGATATACTGGCGTTGCCAAAAGTGTCTGCTCCGCCGCTGATATATCCGATTATTCCGCCTGTATACATCGCACCCGCATTAGTCATCGAGGAGTAGCTTGTGTCTCCATCATAATCTACAAGGCCCTCGTTTGAACATGAACTGATTCTGAGATCGCCCTTACTAGTGCCCACTATGCCTCCCAAAGCCAGCCATCTAGCGGAATTAAAAGCACCCGCAGTGGAAACGTGACCTGTGCTGGTATTATTGCATCCGCTCACGATGTGGGTATTGTGCGCACTGGTATTATTTGTTGGATCCAACTGTCCGGCAATACCGCCGATGTTCAGGTTGCTGGCGTTCCCGCCTTGGCCTTCCTCAACGGTACTGGAAATGGCTCCCGAGTTTGTACAATTTGAGATGGTAACAGTTATGGAGTTGGCGGCTGGTGCAATCTGCCCTGCTATACCTCCTATATCGGAAGCGCCTCCGTTATTAATGACAGAGCCGCTGTTTGTGCAGGAATCGATTTTTATGCCGTCACTGCTTGCACCATTGCAGCCACCCGTTATGCCTCCCAGATATGAGCGGCCGGTTACTGAAGATCCGCAAGAGACGGAATTGGTGTTGTGGCAGTCAGTAATACTGTTCTTCTTTGATTCCAAGTAACCTGTGATACCGCCTATGTAATTACCTGTGCTGACGCAACTGTCAACATTGACCGTGCCACTGTTGGTGCAAGACGATATTGAGGAACCTCTCATCGAACCGAAGCAGCCGCCGATATACATTATGGCCGAGCCTCCGGTCACCGAGATGTCGCCTTCGTTGACGTTCGTCCCGCTTATGTCAGATCCGGCGCCAAGGTCACCGCAGAGGCCGCCGATAAACGTGTTCCAGCCATTGGTGCTTGTAAGGTCTCCGTAATTCTCTATGTCACTGGCAGTCAAAGTGCCGTTGCACTGGGCCATTATTCCGCCCATACGGGACTGGTCCTTCCCGCTATAAGTGGAATTGTTGACAATATCGCCATAATTCTTGCAGTTGGTTATAGTTGCCGCCATACTGCCTCCGAGGTGGCCTACAAGTCCGCCCAGATAGGCTCGGGAATCGGAATCGGAGGTGCACTCTATTTTGGCAAAATTGATAACGCCGGACATAACGGCGCCGTCGGCAAGCAAGGAAACAGGAGCCACATATACGGCGCTTGTCTGTCCTGTCTCAGTATGTCTGAGCGTGGAGACGTTGTCCCACGAACTTCCATCCGAAGACCCGATGACGAGATCCTTGATGCTTCCGGTGAGACTGCCGAACATACAGGCGCCTGCAGGCTGCTCGGCAATGAAATTGTAAATCTTGTGGTTCTGGCCCTCAAGGGTGCCGTCGAAAGCGCCGGAATACTCCCAGGGGTCGGACCCGCAGTCGATGTCGTTGTCGATATACACTGTGACACCGTGCTCTTTACCCATATTTTCTCCCCAGGCGAACAGTTCGTCCTTGTTGGTAATGTGGCGGGCAAAAGAAGCCGAGCCGTCGATATTTCCGGCGTCAAGTCCTTTCAGGCGCTGGAAAGCTACGGCGCTCGAAGCGGTCTTTACCCAGGTGGCACCGTAGGCGTTTACGAGTTGGATGGAGAAGTTGCCGGCAGGGGTGGTTCCGGGCAGGACTGCTGCATAGTAAGTGCCTGCGGGGAAATTGGCATCGCCTTCATAGGTAAGAGTAATGCTGTTGGATGCAGAGGAGACGCTGGAGGTGACTCCGGTGCTGCTGGCTACAGTGGCGGTTCCTGCGAGGGCATTGCCGCTCACTATGATACTGTGTACCTGGCTGCCGGTCACTTCAATCTTCAGGAGTCCGCAGACTTGCTTGAATTCAATGGAACCATTGTTGACGATGCCTACTTGAACAAGTGCAGCGGGGTCCACATTGGTGCTGCTGCTGATTGTCTGGGATGACGGGACTGTGACTGTAAGATTTGTACCCGATTGGGAAACTGCAGCAGAATAGGGGGAAACAGCATACAGATTTGTGGCTCCGGCAGTCACCTCTCCGGAGAAGGTTGCGGATTCTCCGGTATTGGTCCCGGGGTCGATGCTGAACTGGTTTTTTGCCGTACCGTCAAAGACCGCAATCAAGTCATTATCAAGCCAGCGGACATTGGCCGCCCGGGAGAAATCAAGAGTTACCTTTGTTTGGGGTTCGCCAAAAGCGACAAAGGATATAGGAGTCTTGACGGAAGGAGTGTCCGTAACGGTTTCCTTATTGCAGGAAACAAGGAATGCAGAGGCTGCAAGCGCGGCCAGGGCATATAATTTAAGATTCTTCATTCTGCAATAACTTTAAAGATTACCAGCCAATTGATTCGAATTCGTCATCAAATGCTTCGCTTGATGAAAGTGGATAGACTCTTGTGGATCCTGCCATAAGGGGGGAGAGATTTACGAGCGCCAGCACAGTCGTTTTTGGTGACTCGTACTCATTGGTTTTCGTTTTCATAACATCTTGATTAATTGTTTTATAATATCATTAATATGCTGCCTGTAGCCTTCTGTAGGTTTTTTCATCTATCCTGATGACGCAACCGTGCCGGCAATTGCCTCCCGGGGGAGGAGAGAATGAGCCTACTTTGCTCCATCCGGTTGCGGTAAGGGATGTAGAACGATAGAGCTCATATGTGTTGGGATTGGTCCCGTAGTTATCCACGTACAGATAGCACCAGGCACCGACCGGCGATTTCACCCGCGACGGAGCTT
>R27__coassemble_1502_pt1 | contig 10628 bp, 9 predicted proteins | sample R27__metabat2_high_PE_017 | metagenome-assembled genome bin R27
CTGGCAGACAAGGCATTCCTGGAATATTCCGACGGAGCCAAGGAGAAAATCGTCAACAAAAAAGACTGATCTGTTATGGAAAACAAATTGAAATATGCCGCCCCCGGGATCGAAGTGCTCGGTTTTGCTCCGGACAGCAGGGTCCTGGTCGGCTCCAACGAAGGATTTAACAACAATGGGGAGGAACCGTGGAATGAAATCATATAGTAAACTGTCCGCTTCCCTCCTGCTTCTGGCCGCGTTCTCTTGCAACGTGGAGGAAAAAGGCCCCTCTGCGGGCGGAAGCATCACTTTCCGTGCTCTTTCGGAGGTGCAGCCCGATGCCACGAGGACCGCTCTCGATGGTGATGGAAATGTAGTATGGTCGGAAGGGGACTGCATAAAAGTCTATGCTTCATCCTGTACTGCAGGAAACACTTTCACTCTCAGTGAATCCGATGCCGGCAAGGCCTGCGGGGAGTTCACCGGAGAAAACCCGGGCGCGGGACCTTACTATGCCGTGTATCCCGCCTCTGCCGGGACGTCCCTTTCAGGGGACGGACTTGGCGTTTCACTGCCCGCGGTGCAGCAGTATGCCTCCGAGTCTTTCGCACCCGGGGCCAGCCCTGCCGCCGCCCGAAGCGCCGACGGCGCCCATCTGCAATTTAAGAACCTATGCGGGCTGCTTTGCGTGCAGTTGACTGGTTCGGCCGGTGTCAGCGCCGTCAAGATTACCAGCGCTTCGGGAGAGGCGCTCTGGGGCGGCGGGACAGTGACTTTCGGAGACGAGCCGCAGCTGGCTCTCAAATACGAGACAAAGGAGCAGCGCAGCCTTACGCTTGAGTGCCCTTCTCCGGTGCAGCTTGAAAAGGACACTCCCCGCTCTTTCTTTTTCGTTGTCCCGGCAGGGACCCTTTCCGGCGGTTTCACCGTCACGATAGAAGACTCTGAGGGAGGCTCCCAGACCAAGTCGGCCCGTGCCGGACTCGAAATCAAACGCTCTTCCAGGTATCGTCTGAGCCCGTTGGAATACAACGGCACGGCTCTTCCGGACATTTCCTCTATGAGGCTTTCCGACGGCGTCTTCACCCTCAATTTCAATGCTCCAACCGTGCTGCCGTATTCCGGGGCGTCGGTAGGGGACTACATCCGTTTTACATCGCGCAGCAATTCTTCGCAAGTGCTTGTCTCGCGCGTGACGGCCGTTGACAGCGCTTCTGGGATCACGATAGAGCCGATTCAGGGCTTCATAGGAGGTATGTATGAGGTAAAGGTCTGTGTCGGCGGCTCGTTGCGGAGCCTTGGCACTGCGTTCGTGGACGTGCGCGACACCTACGAGGTGGAGCCCCGCAGCGGATACACGATGTACGGCCGCGTGATAGACAATGCAGGCAGCCCTCTGGAGGGAGTGAGCGTGTCGGACGGCGTCAAGACGACCAAGACCGACGCAAATGGCTGCTATTACTTAAGTTCGGCCCGGAAGTACGGTTACGTAATGATTTCGCAGCCCCGCGGCTACAGGTCGCCGCTGAACCGCAGTACTCCTCAGTTCTTCCGCAGGGTGGGGTCAGACAAGAACGTCCCTGAGATGAACAACTTCGTGCTTGAGCCCTTTGATGCCGGTACGCACAAAGCCATATTCTTTACTGACTGCCACCTGGCGAACCGCAGCAGCAACGATGTGCAGCAGTTCCGCACAGGCTTCAAGGCCGAACTCCAGCGGGCGGAGGCCGAAGCAAAGGCCTCAGGAGTACCGCTGGTCGCCCTGTGTCTTGGCGACAGCAGCTGGGACGAGTACTGGTACTCCCTTCTTTATCAGCCCCAGTCTTTCAAGGAAGAGTTGTCCGGATTCGACATTCCTGTTTACGTGATTCCGGGCAACCACGACAATGACCCTTATGTCTCTTCGGACCTGCTTTCCGAGGCTCCTTTCCGCCGGGCGTTCGGGCCTTGCTACTTTTCTTTCGACTTCGGCGACATCCATTATGTGTGTATGGACAACACGGTCTTCACCAACAAGGGCGGCGCCGACGGCACAGTCGGCGATCTCAGCTACAGCAGCAAGTTCACTTCCGACGAACTTAGCTGGCTGCGCGCCGACCTGCAGAACGCCCCGTCCGACTGCCGCATAGTCCTTGGCGTCCACTGCCATTTCAGCACGAGGACATATCTGCCCGACTCCAGCCACAGCGGACCCTGGTTCAATTACAATATGCCGCAGTCCGACCTCACGGCGCTCTTGAACTACGCCGGTAAGCGCCCGCTGGAGATAGTTTCCGGACATACCCACCAGCGCTACACCAACTATTTCTCCGATACCCGGCGGGAGCAGAACATAGCCGCCGTCTGCGCCTCCTGGTGGTGGGTGGGCAAGTACACCAACGGCCGCTCCAACCTTTGCCAGGACGGCGTACCTGCAGGATATATGGTCTATGACGTAGTTCCCGGCAGCTTCACGTCTCAGTTTAAGCCGGTAGGTAAGGACCCTTCCTACCAGTTCCGCGCCTATGACCTCAACAACTGCCTGATCGACAGGGCTACCTATTGCCCGAAGGTGAAGGACAATTACACTCTTGTCACGGAAGAGTACTACAAAGGATACGTGCACGGCTACGACGAGCCGCGCAGCGACAACAAGGTGCTGGTCAACGTGTTCAACTGGAACACGCATTATAAGGTCAGTATCACTGAAATCGGCGTCGGCAAGCTGGACGTGCGGCGCGTGGAGGCATACGACCCCCTGCACATAATACACTTCAACTGCTACCGTATGAACGCCTCCAGCACCAGTATGACCTTCGTCACAAATGCTACGGCGCATATGTTCGAGGCCACTTGCTCCAACGCCACGAACCCGGTGCTGATCGAGGTGACCGACGAATATGGAAATACATACAGCGAGACGATGACCCGTCCCCGCAGCCTTTACGAAATGTCTAAATCTGAACAATGGTGAAAAAGAACTTCTTGATTATCGCGTGCCTGTTTCTGGCCGCAAGCCTTTCTGCCCAGGAATACCTTCCCAAATGGGAGAAAGGAATGTTTGACATCCATTTCATCGCTACGGGACGTGGCGACGCTTCCTTTATTGTGATGCCCGACGGCACCACTATGCTTGCCGATGCCGGCGATGTCGGCACCGGATGGCACGTAGCCCAGCCCAACGACAGCCTGCGTCCGGGACAGTGGATTGCAAAATACATCCACGATTTCTCCGAGGGCCTGCCGCATCGCGACACGGTGGATTATTTCTACCTGACGCATTACCACGGCGATCACTGCGGCACCTGGGGCATTTCCATTCCCGGCCCGCACGGATATCGCCTTGCAGGCGTCACCGAAGTGGGGGAGACCATCCACTTCAACAAGATTGTGGACCGTGCCTGCTGCGGCCAGCTGCCTATTCCTTCCGAAGAGTATATGCAGAAACGGGAGAAGTTCATCAAAGAGGCGTACTTCCCGTTCTGCGCCTATCAGAGGGACAGTTGCGGCACTATCCTCGAGGCCTTTGAAATCGGCAGCAAGAAGCAGTTCAGTCCGCAGTACGACAGACGCAGCTTCCGAAAGAACTTCGAAGTGTACAACATCGCGGCCAACGGCTACATCCATTCCGGAAAGGGCCGCAAGACCGTGTGTATGTACGATGAAGACCCGGAAATCTTTGACGAGAATATGTTCAGCTGCGTCGTGCTGTTCACGTATGGCAAGTTTACGTACTACAACGGCGGTGACCTCGGCAGCGGTCCCTGGGAGTCGTTCAAGGCGCAGCACCGCGATTTCGAGACGCCTGTCGCGGATCTGATAGGCAAGCACGTGACCGTGCTGAACCCCGACCATCACGGCTGGAAGGAGTCATCCAACGGCTATTTCCTCAAGAAACTGAGCCCCGAGGTCATCGTGGAAATGTGCTCCAACCGCACCCATCCTTATTCCAAGACCCTGGAGCGCTGGGTGGACCCTATGACCTACAACACCCCCCGCAAGCTCTATATCACGACGGAAGGCAGCCGGGAGCGCCTCGGCGAGGAACTGTGGAAGTATTTCGAGCCCTGGTACGGGCACGTCGTCGTCCGTGTCTATCCCGGCGGCAACGCCTATCAGGTCTTCGTGCTTGATGCGGTGAGCGGCGACTACCACGTTCTTCACGCCGGGGAGGTGGTGAATCTGTAAGACCGGCTAAGAAATTTCGATATCAAGCCCTCGCATAATCTCAAGGATTCTGCTGAGGGCTTTTCCTGTTTTCCGCACATTTTCAATCTGCTGACCAAAACCGCCCTTACAGCATCGTGAGAGGCTGATTCAGAGTTCAATTTGGGTGTCCCGCGTCAAATTGCTACCTTCGTAGTATGTTTGTCCGGCGGAAGCATAACAAGAGCGGAACCTGTTCCATACAAGTCGTCGCTAAGGTTGACGGCAAGTACCGTGTCCAAAAGTCGTTCGGGAGCAGCCGTGACGAGGCGGTGCTGGCATCACTTGAGCAGAAAGCAAAGCAGTGGGCCAATGAGCACGAATTTGGCGAAGCCTTGTTTGCTCCTGACGGTGCAGCTGAATACGATGCCATGATGTCCGGCCGATGTATCACCGGCTCTTCAACAGAATCGAGGCCCACGTCTGCATCTGCTTCGTCGCCTATACAATCATGCTGGAGTTGGAGCGCATCCTCAAGACCGCCGGATCCAAGATATCGCTGGATAGAGCACGCTTTCTGGCGGAGAAGATATACCAAATCGACTATGTCAATCCTTACGACAACAAGCGCAAGTCGGTACTTCTCCACACCAAGGAACAGCCCGAGGTTGCTGAACTTCTCGACATCATCTCAGCAAACTGCTGAAATGGGTGTCCCATTGCGGAAAACAGGTCAAGCCCTCGCATAATCTCAAGGATTCTGCTGAGGGCTTTTAGATTCGGAAAAATAATTATAACTTTGTATTTGACACAAAACGTGCGCGTAAGATGCTCTATCCGATAGGCATACAGGACTTCGAGAATATCCGCCGAGACGGTTACGTCTATGTGGATAAAACGGATTTCGTTTATAAGCTTGCAAAAACTGGCAAGTATTACTTCCTGAGCCGCCCCCGCCGCTTCGGGAAGAGTCTGTTGGTCTCGACCCTGGACGCTTATTTCAGCGGCCGGAAAGATTTGTTCGGAGGCCTGGCCATCGCTGACTTGGAAAAGGAATGGAATAAGTATCCTGTGCTGCGGTTTGACCTTGGCGGAAAGGTGTATAGTAAAGAGTCTGATTTGGCTGAGACCTTGTTGCTGCATTTGACGAAGTTTGAAGCCGCTTATGGGGTTGAACCGCGATTTGAGTCTCCCGAATCAAGATTCAAAGAGGTGATAGATGCTGCCTGCGCTAAAACCGGAAATCCCGTTGTCATCCTCATCGACGAGTATGACAAACCAATTGTTGACAACCTGGGAGACGAGTCCCTCAGAGAGCCTTTCCGCAGGCAATTACAGGGTTTTTACAGCGTGCTAAAAGCAAAGGACGCCAACATCAGGTTCGGTTTTTTGACCGGGGGGAGCAAGATCGGCAAACTCTCCGTCTTCAGCGGCCTGAATAATCTCAAAGACATTTCTATGGATGCCCGGTACACTGGTATTTGCGGCATTTCCGAAAGGGACCTGAGACAATATTTCCAGGAAAGTGTAAAAGGACTTGCGGAAGCCAACGGCATCTCCGTCGAGGCCTGTTATGCCCAACTGGAGCTGATGTATGACGGATATCATTTCTGCGAGGACGTGGAAGGTATGTATAATCCGTTCAGCGTTCTCAGTACTTTGGACTCTCAGCGGTTTAAAGAATACTGGATTGAGACAGGTACGCCCTCATTTATCGTAGAGGTAATGAAGCAGACAGACTACGATGTCTCGGGTCTTGCCTCCGCGCCGGCTGACTCCTCTCTGCTTACAGATATTGACTCGGCTTTCCAGAATCCTATCCCTCTTCTTTACCAAAGCGGCTATCTGACAATCAAGTACTATGACAATGTCTCCGGCATCTATACGCTGGGTTTCCCCAATCTGGAAGTCAAGCACGGCTTCCTATCATTCCTGCTGAATTACTATACCAGCGCCCGAGGTTCCGGAAATCTCCTGATTCGCCAGATGAACAATGACCTTATGACAGGCCGGCCCAAGGATTTTTTGAAGCGGATGGAGGCTTTCTTCGCCAAGCAGAACTATCAGATTCAGGGCGATGCCGAGAAGGACTTCCAGTATGCGATGAGCATCATCCTCCAGCTGCTTTCCGACAGCCTTTCTATTAGCACGGAAGGCACGACATCCGAGGGCCGTATAGACATTCTGGCCGAAGCTCCACGCTTTGTTTACATCATTGAGATAAAGATTAACGGCTCTGCCGAAGCCGCTCTGCGGCAGATTGAGGAAAAGGCCTATGCCCGTAAGTTTGCTGACGACCCTCGCAAACTCTTCAAGATAGGCGTCCGCTTCTCCACGGCTGACCGATGTATTGATGACTGGACAGTTGATCCATCAGCCTGATATACAAAGCCGCTCAGGAAATCTCAATATCGAGCCCTCGCATAATCTCCAGGATTCTGCTGAGGGCTTTTTGATATCCGCGCTGGCTGAGGTGGAGATGGACTGTCGCGGAGCCCTCGGAGTAGGAGAAACTGTCGATTTCGAAATTCGCCTTGCGAAGGGAATCCAGAACGTCCGCAAGTTTATCGGACGAGATCTGGCTGATGGTAATCATAAGGCTCTTTTCTCCGAAGCGCCTGGTAATGAAGTGCATAGTCTCCAGGCAGATGATGGTCATAAGCGTCGCCGCTATGGCGAGGGAGTACATCCCGGCACCGCTCGCCAGGCCGATGGCAGCCGCCACCCAAAGTCCAGCGGCGGTGGTGACTCCTCGTACGACGTTCTTCTGAAAGATAATCACGCCGGCGCCGATGAAGCCGATGCCGGATACCACCTGGGCCGCAACTCGCGCAGCATCGAAGCGCCCGGTGAAGGCGTATTGGGATATAAGCATAAACAGTGCGCTGCCAAGGGCGACGAGGAAGTGGGTCCGGAGTCCGGCTTCCTTGGCCCTGAATTCACGCTCGAATCCTATCAGGCCGCCCAGAAGGCCGGCAATGAACAGCCGCAGTATGAAATTCCATTCTATTACCATAAGACAAAGGTTCTAAAACAATCCGGGGGTTATATTGAGCCACTTGAGTACCGTCTGTCCGAAGATGAGAATCAGCACCCAGGAGAATGTCATCATAGTGATACCGAACTTGAATGCGTCGGTCTGGCTGTACTGGTTGGTATTGTACAGCAGGGCGGCCGGCTTGCTGTTGAAAGGCAGCACGTAGCAGTGCTCTATCAGCATAGCTACCGGCAGCGCGAGGCTCATAGGCATAAAGCCGAAGCGGGATTCGACGCCCAGGGCGATGGGCACGAAAACCATAGTCCTGATGGTCTTGCTCTGGAACACCAGTCCGGAGTACATCATCAGGAAAGTTAGTATTACATACAGCACCCAGAACGGGGTGCCGGAGCCGATTCCGAGCGAATCGAAAGCGGCATTTACCATAGTGTTGGGGAGGTCGGTGGCATTGAGGCCGCTTCCGAGCACGTATGCACCGGCCGAGAAGAGCATCAGATGCCAGGGGATATCGACGTCGTTCCATTTGACTACGCCGATTCCCGGCAGGAGGGCGAGTATGGCGCCCAGCAACGCGACGATGGTCTCGTCGATGTTGTGGAAGGTGCCTTTTGTGACCCAGAGCAAGAGCACGACCACGAAAATCGCCACTGCCCTCCATTCCTGCGGCGTCATCTTGCCCATCGCGTCGAGTTCGGCTTTCAGACGGTCGATACCGCCGTCAATCTGCGGCTTCTGCTCTTCTTTTTTCATAGGGAAGAACACATATATGCCGAGCAGGAGACCGACCACAAGGATAATCACGCTCATAGGCCCCACGGCAATCAGCCAGTCGGCGTAGCCGAAGTCGCAGCTGCCGATGAATCCGGCTATGAGCGATATTGCGAGCAGGTGGGCGCCGCTGCCGGTGTAGAAGGCATTGGCCCCGATGTTGACCTGGAACAGGTTCTGAATCACGAGGTTGCGCCCGAAGTTATTGCGGTGTCCGCCCGATGCTCCGTAGATGGCGCAGATGACCATAAAGATGGGGAGCATAATCGTGGCCTTCACGGTGGTGGCCGAGATGAAGGCTGACAGTACCAGGTTGATGACAAGGAAGCTCCACAGCACTCCCTTCGCGCTCTTGCCGAATTTGATGACAAACGCCAGCGCGAGTCTCTTTGCGAACTGGGTCTTGACCAGCATCGAGGCCAGCACGAAACTGAGTATGTTGAGCCACATCACCGGGTGTCCCAGCTGGGCAAGGGCTTCCTTCTGGGTGGTGACGCCGAGCAGCACCGTGGCCAGGATGAGAAGCAGGGAAGTGAGGTAGTTGGGCAGCGCCTCCGTGATCCAAAGTATGAGGCTGGCCACGAATATCGCCAGCATTACATAGTTGGCACGAAGGAAGCCCTCGGCCCCGAGTACGCCAAGTCGCTTCTGGGCCGTCGCCGCAAGCGTGCCCGTGTCGAGGTTGTCGATGAAGCCTATGTGGCAGAACCAGCAAATCCACACGAAGGCGATCAAGGCAAGAGGACCGCCAAGACGGGCCATCCAGACCTCAAACTTCGATTTCTGCATCTTGGGCAGTTTCTCGATTTTGTAATTGTTCATATCCAGCGGATCGAATGCCGCCGTCTTGGATTTGATTTCTTCTGCCATAATAGATTAATAAAAGACAGCGGGACGGGAACCGCCCCGCCGTCAGTGGAAACACAACAACTACTTCCAGTTTTTATAGGGATTCTTCATCAACATAGAGTTGAAATACTTCGGGTCGCCGGTGACCTCTTCGCCGAGCCAGGCAGGCTTGTCGAAGGGCTCGTTCTCGTCGGCAAGTTCCACTTCAGCCACTGTGAGGCCGTCGTTGTCGCCGTAGAACTCGTCAACTTCCCAGGTATGCACGCCGTCGGTGTTCTTGATAAGATAACGGGTCTTGTCGATGACGCCGGGCTCGGCGAGGTCGAGCAGCGCCCTGACGTCCTCGACTGGAATTTCCTTCTCCCATTCGAAGCGGGCTGCGCCGGAGGCGTTGCCTATGCCCTTGACGGTGATGAATCCCTTGTCGCCTTTGACGCGGATGCGGACGGTCCTTTCGGGGACGCTGGAAAGGTAGCCCTGGGTGATGCGGGTAGCCTTGAATGCCTCGGGCTTGAAGTCGCCCTTGACCAAGAATTTCTTTTCGATTTCCTGTGCCATAATCTTATTCGTTTGCGAGAGGTTTGTCTATCATACCGATGACGCGCTTGATGGCCTGCAGGTAGTTGATGTTCTCTACACCCTCCAGCCCAACGTCGGCGATGGTCTTCTTAATGTCTTCTATTTCAGTGGATTCGGAATTGATGGTCACGACCTTGGCTCCGTTGATGATTACGTTGCCGACTTCGCAGATGGTATCGTTGACCATATATCCGAAGCGCTGCTTGTGTACGCGGACGGCTGCAAGGTCGGGGTTGGCCTTGACCATTGCGATGAACTCTTCGTAGGTGTAGGTGTCCTTGTCGAGCTTGGGCATTTCGACCATAAAGGCGGGGAACACTTCTTTCTCCAGCACTTCGCGGCTGATGGGGAATTCGCCCTTCATAAGCGGGTTCCACTGTTCCAGGCCGTCAACTGTCTGGACATAGGTCTTGATGTCCATCTTGCCGTTACGGATTTTGGTATTGTTGATATCGTTCTTGGCGCTGATGATGTAGATTTCATCGCTCTGTCTCTCCCAAACCTTCTCGGGCACGGGGACGCTCAGACGGGCCATACGTTTGTGGGCTTCGCAGAAATTCTGTCCGAAGCTGCGGAATTCGAAGCGAGGCTTGCTCTGCTCGCCTATTTTAAGTTCTGCCATAATATTGAATAGTTAGATGTTATATAGTTCCTTTGGCGTTGGATTCGCCGATTGACGGTACGGAGAAGATGACCCACTCGTCGCTGCCGTCGGTCTTGCGGCCCCAGGACTTGCCGTCCTCTATGGCGACTATGCCGCCGTCGCGGTCGGAAGTGTTGTTGACTTCCTCAATCACTTTGCCGTCCTTGTCCTTGATCTTGAGGAGGAAACCCTTGGTGCCGCTGAGGCCGAACGTAGGATCCACGCTGGCGTCTGCGGACTTGCCGGTGAACACCACGAATCCCTTGGCAGGGACTTTGGCGCGTCCTGCGGGAATCACCCACTCGTCGGCGTCCTTGCAGAGGGTGTAGCCCTCGAGATCGACTTCCTTGGAAGTGCCGTTGTAGATTTCAATCTTCTTGTTGCCGCAATCCAGCTCGTTGAACACTATCTTGCCTTCAACCGCGGGAGCGGAGCCGTTGGAGGCGCCCATAGTGCCGCCTTCGACGAGTACCCACTCGCTGCCTCCGTCGGTCTTGCGGGAAAGTGACCATCCGTCATCCACGGTCTTGAAACCCTCGGCTGTGGCGCTGTTGTCGATTTCATCCACGATTTCGCCGTCCTTGAGCATCGTGAGCTTGAAGCCCTTGGTGCCGCTCAGTCCGAAGCCGGGACCTTCAGCGATGTCGGGATTCTTAGCGGTAAACACGAGGAAACCCTTTGCGG
>R27__coassemble_1552_pt1 | contig 10319 bp, 18 predicted proteins | sample R27__metabat2_high_PE_017 | metagenome-assembled genome bin R27
TTGTCAGAACAAGCCGATAGTCTTGCTGCCCGTAATGCAGAACTTAACAGACAACCTAGTTAGTATCTATTGCATCCCAATATACATATTCTTCTCTGACATACCCGACGTTCCCGCCCATATCGATCGCGAACCAACCGTCCCTGTAGCCTGCCACATCGTATGATCCAGGGCAGTATCCCCTTTCGAACAAGAGTTCTCCCACTACTGAAGACAGACTGTCCGGAGCTTCGTAGGCCGGTTTTGCACCTTCATCATTCAGGAAAACAACCCCTCTCCCGTCGCAGGCATACCAGGTCTCCACCATGGCGCGGCTCTTAGGAATCCACATCGAATCCTGTATCTCGCCTATGTAGTTGTCCTCATCTTCTGTCAGGTAACGCGCGACCATGCCGCCTTCGGTTATTATGACCTTCTTCTGAGGGGAAGCATCCCGAAGGTCCCATGCACGCTCGTCGTCCACTATCATGGCCACCTTCGTGCGCTCATATATTACCAGCACCGCGGCGGCAAGCGCCAATGCAATGACAGCGGCAAGAGAGATTATGAAAGTCCGTTTTCTCATGGATCCTTCTCTACATCAGTGAATCAAACTCCATCACATCGGTCTTGCGATATCCCAGCGATGTGCCGGATGCGATGAGCCCGCCTTGGGCGTCCGTTATCTCGACACGGCAGAAAGGAATCCTGCGATGGTCGCTTGTCACGAATGCACGGGCTGTAAGACGGTCACCCTTACGGGCAGGATGGTGGAATGTCATCGCATTCTCGAGACCCACGGTCACGTACCCGCATGCGTTCATAGCCGCAGCGATGGCCAGATCGGCGAACGTGAAAAGCGCGCCGCCCTGGCAGATGCCGGCACCGTTCAGGTGGTGCTCGCCGACCGTCATCTCCGCAATTGAGAATTCAGGTGTTACCTGCGTCAGAGACATACCGTTGTCTGCTGCGAAACGGTCATTTGTGTTAAGATAATCCTTCAGTGTCATAATTCGTTTATTTAATTGTCACTGCTGTCGCCCCGTCACCATACGGATTCCATGTGCAGGAAAGGGCATAGGTTGTGTCCAGTTCCGTGCGGATAGCCTGCTTCAGGACGCCGTCACCCACTCCATGGACGAATATCACACGGCTGCCGCGATGCTTGAGCCGGGAGCGCATGACGCTCCTGAAATGTTCAAGCTGATACGGCAGTTCCTTGCCTTTCGGAACACCCAGCCCACCGGGCAGGGCCTCTATGTGAAGGTCTATCTCCACGGCCTTCGATACCGGAGCGGGCCTCTCCTCCCCGGCCGGTTTTGACTTGGATGAACCGACGCTGTGACGGAGCTTGAAGTCCTCCTCGGCGTCGTTCACGACGAACTCGCCGAACCCGACCGGGACGACGAAGCCGTAGTCCAGCTCGATCTCCACGCAGTCCTTCCTTACTCTCTTGATGACTCCCCTGTCGCTGGAATCCATGAGCGTGACGCGCATCCCGGGCTGAAGGCCCGTCTCGCGGGCTTTCCGGCCGCCGAGGATATCTTCCTTGGATTTGTGCGTCACGGTCTTCTTGCGGGGCTCGTTCGCGGGTTTTGCGGGATTCTTGGGAGCATCCTGCTTCTCGAGTTCCTTCTTAAGGGACTTGAGTGCCGAGAAATCACTGAATGGGTTGTTTGCCATTGTTACTTCTTTCTTTTTGGATTGGAAGGGAACCAGCCTTTCTTTACGCGTTTCTCCTGCTCGAAGAGTTCCAGTATGGACCAGAAGCAGCTGAATGCGACAACACCCATCACAGATGAGATGACCGTATTTCTGGCAAAGAGTGCCGCTATGCAGAAAGCTATGCCTGCCAGAGCGAACATCCACCAGCACCTTTTGCCGAGGTGGTATTCAGCTTTGATGACTATCGGATGAAAGAGTCCGATTATGACGAACGCTGACGCGCCGAGTATTATTCCTGAGAAATTCATGAATCTATCTTGATTGACTGAGTCTGTATCCCAGCCAGGCCATGGCCACACATACAATCACTGTTGCAATGATATAGATTGCCGCCATCCCTATCCTGCCCTCCTGGAGCATGCGCACGTTCTGCATCGAGAAGGTGGAGAAGGTCGTGAAGCCGCCGCAGAGCCCCACGGTGAGCAGCAGTAACAGCGAGCCCTCACTGCAGCAGCCAGTGAACAGGCCGATGAGGAAGGATCCGAGGATGTTCACACCGAAGGTGGCCACATTGCCGGAGAGGCCAAGGGCGGAACATAGGAGGGTCATGCCGTAGCGCAGCATGCTGCCTGCGGCGCCGCCGAGTCCCACCATGATGAAACAGACTATCTTTTCCATTGTCTATATCCATTCTACATCCGAGAGGTCGAGCTCGTTTCCGGGGAGATCCGCTATTGGAGTGAAGATGAAGGTGTAGCCCTTCAACTCCCTGTCGATCAGCTTCAGGTGGCGGAAGTCCGCCGGCCCGAAATCACATGAGCTGCCATACAGGGTGACGGTCTTCCTCCCGTCGTCACGCGCCCACCAGCCGCCGCCCCAGACCTTCTCGTAACCTACGACGAGGTCCTTGTGGTTGATGACCATCCCCATCCTGAGATAGCCCCTGCCTGTATGGCGGTCTCCCGCTATGATGTACTTCGGATGCATCGCAGTGCAAAGCTACAACATTCTTTCCTAAGGATTGCAACGGACCGGCGACAAAAGAGACGGCATCCGGACCGCATTTCGTCACGAAATGACTACCTTTGTGAGGCGGGGGCACCTCCCGCCACACTTACCGTTGAACCACGGCGGACGCAAGCCGCCCGCCACATTGACCGGACAGACCATGAAAGAGACAACAATCGAAGCTCTCAGGAAGGAGGACGTCATCGACCTCATATCGAAGCAGTGGATGCTCGTCACAGCGGGCACAAGGGAATCATACAACACCATGACCGCCAACTGGGGCGGAATCGGATACCTGTGGCACAGGGACGTCGCGTTCGTGTTCGTCAGGCCCGAGAGGTACACCCATGAGTTCATCGAGAGGGAGGACATCCTCACTCTGTCCTTCTATCCGGAGGAGTGCCGCGAGGCCCTCACCGTCTGCGGCACAAAGTCGGGAAGGGACATCGACAAGGCGGCGGCTACAGGACTCGTCCCCGAAGAACTCCCATCCGGCGCCATGACCTTCTCCCAGTCGCGCCTGACCCTCCAGTGCCGCAAGCTCTTCAAATCGGAGATGAAGGATTCAGATTTCATCGACAGGTCGATCGTCGGGAGGTGGTACGGTGAACCGAACGGATTCCATACCGTATATGTAGTGGAAATCGAAAAGGTGTTCGTCAATGGAAACGATTAGAAGACAGGACTTCAGGACCGCTCACCTCGAGCAGAGCTACGAGGAGACGACTTTCGAGAACTGCGACTTCTCGGGCCTGTCTTTTGACGGCGCCGTCTTCGAGGATTGCACCTTCGTCGGCTGCAACCTCTCCCTCGCCGTCCTTTCATGCCGGCTGTCCGACTGCACCTTCAGGGGATGCAAGATGAATGGCGCGGACTTCTCCAGGCTCGGCAAGTTCTCGTTCAACCTCGTCTTCGAAAAGTGCGACCTGAGCTTCGCGATCTTCGAGAAGTGCAGCCTCAGGAAGGCCAGGTTCTCCGGATGCAACATCCGCGAGGCGGCGTTCTTCGACGCGGACCTCACCGAGGCAGACTTCGGCGACAGCGACCTCTTCCGTGCGGGGTTCCAGGGCGCCAACCTAACAAAGGCCGACCTTACAAGAGCCCAGAACTGGTTCATACGCCCCGACAGCTGCCTTCTGAGCAGGACCGTCTTCTCCGAAGACAACCTCAGGGGTCTTGTGGAGCATCTCAACATCATAATCAAGTGACAGGACGCATACAGTTATGGACAAGTGGATTACATACACACTCCTTGCGGTCAATATCGTCACGTTCCTCGTCTACGGATGGGACAAGCTGTGCGCCAGAAAAGGCTGGTGGAGAGTCCCGGAGAGGGTGCTCCTGGGCCTCGCGCTCCTCGGCGGATCCATCGGGGCCCTGCTCGGCATGAAGGCCTTGCGCCACAAGACGAAGCACAGGAAATTCACCGTCCTCGTCCCGCTCTTCCTGGTCCTCCAGATCGCCCTCGCGGCATGGCTTTTATGGCGCTCAGGAGGCTGTTAACAAATGTTAATACTTCAAGACGAGATATAGATTGACAGATACAATATACTATGGCATACGATATTACAATTTTGAAGGATGAGACGCAGGACGGAGTCCGTGTCGTGTACGCCCAGCCGTGCAGGGATGTCTGCTCGCAGCAGATAGCCTTCGCCGTGAAGGACGGAATCATCCTCGAGGCGGCATTCGCCGGAGGGTGTTCCGGCAACACACAGGGCATCTGCTCGCTCATAAAGGGCATGAAGGTGGCGGACGCGGTGGCCCGCCTTGAAGGGATACGGTGCGGCGGCAAGGGCACAAGCTGCCCGGACCAGCTTGCACGCGCGCTCAGGACAGTGATGTAGATGATCGAGACCAGGACATATCACGGGATAACGCTTGACGTTGTCAGGAACTCCACGGAAAGGATATGCTACATCCTGCTTCCGGAGGGGCTGAAGGATGACGGGCGCAGGTGGATGGAGGATGCTTCCGGAAGGTACGGCATCACCCTCGTCGCGATGCACGGGATGGAGTGGAACGACGACCTCACGCCGTGGGGTGCGGAGGGTGTCTTCCGCAAGGCCAAGCCGTTCGCGGGACACGCCGACCTGTTCCTGAAGAACCTCCGGGAGGACCTCCTCCCCAACGTCGAATCACAGCTCGGGATCCGGCATCCGGAGAGGTTCCTCGTCGGCATCTCGCTGTCGGGACTCTTCGCCGTATGGGCGGTTTTCAGGAGCGACATTTTCGATGCCGCCGCCTCCGTTTCGGGCTCCCTGTGGTATGAGGGATTCGCCTCCTGGACGGAGGGTCAGAAGCTCTCGGAAAGGGTCAGGAAAGTGTCAATTCTCCTCGGTGACCGGGAGAAGAAATCCAAGGACAGGAGGATGGCGACCGTCGAGGAAATGACCCTTCAGACAGTGGAGAATCTGAGGCGGAAAGGGGTCCCCGTGGAGTTCGAACTGGAGAAGGACACGACCCATTTCAGCCCGATCGTACCGAGGCTTGAGAAGGCGCTCGCATCTCTGTCAGAAACGGCTGGAAAAACCGCTCAAAACGGCTGAAAATGCCGCCCAACAAAAATGTTAACATAATGTACACATTTGTTTTCTTAACTGATAGAAAGTAAGATATGAAGAAAATCACCATAATGCTGCTTTTTGCGGCGATCGTCTTCTCATGCGGCCCGAAAACGGCCCCGAAGCTGCTCTCCCCCCTGCCTTCCGGCCTTGAAATCGACGCTTTGACCGACTGCACTGTACCCGCGAAGTTCACCTCCGACGACTTCCGGTGGATGGGCGGCAACCTCACCATGAAGGTCTTCTCCGAGGACCTCTACGACGCTGTCGAAGTGCTCCGGATGGTACCCGGTGACACCCTCGTTTTCGGAGGGGAAAAGATCATCGTCGAGACCGTCGAGGACAAGGATGGATTCGTCACTGTCAACGGCGGACTGGAGGAAGGAGGAGCCTGGCTCCAGGCCTGGGAAGGCGGCACCTACAGGGCCTGCCAGTGGGACGACCACTCCCTCTATACGGAGCTCGGAACGGTCGAGCTTCCGCTGTCCGAGGACTTCATGATCGTCGACTGCGGGGAGAATCCCGAGGACCCTTCCGACACCCTGACGACAGGTCAGAAGCTCTACCTCGAGACGCTCGAGAGCTGGCGCCGCGAGTTCTACCCTCTCAACACGAAAGTGGTCGTCGAGGACGGCATCATAACGGCAATCATCAGACGCTGGATACCGTGACGACAGGCGACCTCATCAACATCTTCCTCCGCCTTGAGATGGCGAGCAAGGACTCGTCCTCGGACCTGGTCTTCGACGCGGGCGTGGACGGCCAGTCCCCGTTCGCGATAACCGGCGTTCACCTCGACGATGACGGCGACGTATGCCTGGAATCGGACTGCAGAACCTCAGTCGTCCTGTCCCCTGAGGAGATAGCCGATGCGGTAAGGCAGTACGGCATTGACAGGACAGTGTATTTCGTGTCAATCGACAGCAACGGGGAATCCGAGCTGTACAACATCAAGGACGGAGGCACGAAGGACAGGCAAAGCCCGGACCTACAGATGATTGCGGTGTCCGATCTGACGGACTGCTTGAAGGGATGCCCGCAGGACTCGGTACTGCATTTTGAAAGCGGGACAATCAACTTCACCGTCAATTCCGTCTATACGGACGAATACGGATGCCTGTGCCTGGAGTCCAACGAGATCATGGAGCTGGACGACTATCCCGTGTCCATGCTCATGGAGGAGCTCTCGGAGGCGGAACCGCACACCTGCATCTACTTCTATGACGACGACTCGAAGGAGTACTACGGCATCTATCCGCAGGAACTGCGGACCGACGGGAACGGGGATGTATGGATCAACGTGAGGTAAGGCCATGACAGCACCCGAGGTCGGCAAATCCACACGCGAGGAGAGGCTCGCATTCGTCAGGGACGAGTTCCGCTGCCTGCACAACTGCGAGATCTGCGGCAAGTGCGCGTTCCTCAGGGGGCGCGAGGCGGAGGACGTCTACGTTGACTATATCGAGGGGCGCCGTCCGTTCATGGAGATCACCTTCGAGCAGAGACAGGCGTAGGCAGAAAAAAGGCGCAGCTAGAACGCCGCGCCCGTGGATGGCCCCTCGGACGGGGCCGTAAGCAAGCCCGGCGCGGAACTGCACCGGAACTGCAAATATAGCATTATTTTCCTTGAGGCAAGCGCCCTGTCCTGAGGGTGTCGTATCCGCAGTGCATGCATACATGCTCCTTTTCGTCATTGCGCCTGTATGACGTGAGACGCTTCCCGCACTCGGGGCACCTGTGGAACTTCAGGCACAGCCTCTCATGGCGGAGCCTGCGTCTGATCGCCCTCACATGCTCGCGGCGGACCTTGCGAGAGGTGATGTTGGCGTTCCTCACGGCATCGGCCACCTTTCTGACGCATTCCTCCGGGAACAGCGACGGCTGGAGGAGGATTTCCGGGACCATCTCGCTCATGGTGAAGACTCCGTACGGGGCCACCTTCCTGAGGTCCGTCCTGTCCGGGAATATGACCATCGACACGAAATGCATCGTGTCGTCGCCGAGGATCTCCCTCAGGGTGCTGATGTGCGTCCTGTTCTGGTGGACGGGATTCTGGAACAGGGACTTTCCGGCATGCCACTTCTTCTCGTGGTCGTTGCCCACTATCTCCCCCCTGCGGTTCTTGGTCTCTATGACGAACACCCCTGCGGGGCCCACCGCGATGTGGTCGATCTGCGACGTCCTGCCGTCAGACCTGCGGACCATTATGTCGTGGAAGATGGTGTAGCCCTCCTTCCTGAGGGCCCTGAGCTTGCGTCCGACGCGGCGTTCGCCCCTGCGGCCCCTTGCCGCCGGGGTGCCTGCACGCAGAGCGAGCACGGCCAGTGTCATGGTGAAGAAGTAAGGGAATGATGTGAAGAAATCCATATCTGTGGTTATTTGCCTGTTGAACTTGATTTGAAAGGCCGGAACCCGGAGGCCCCGGCCATGCTGTCTGATGTCAGACCTCCATGCGGAGCGGTTCGTCGGAGACTATCCTCTCGAACTTCTGGGCGAGGATCTCGGTGCTGGTGCGTTCGATGCCGTCCGCGCCGGTGTACCTCTGGTTCCTGATGCGTCCCTCGATGTGGACCTTGTCGCCCTTGGAGACCTCCTCCAGGCCGGTGATGCCGTGCCCCTCGAAGAGGACTGCCGTATGCCATTGGGTTTCCAGAATACATGAACCGTCCTTCGCCTTGTAGGCGTAGTTCGTCGCCACGGTCATCCTTGCGACCTTAGTGTCACCCACCGTCGTGAGTCTTACATTGCCGACTATCCCGCGGATAACGGCCCTGTTGAGCTGTACCATTTCCATTGTCTTGTGTGTTTTTATAGGTTGAACTGTCAGATATTGGTCTCGGCCTCGTCTGAGAAGCTGTAGAACTTGCGTCTCGAGATGATGATGTGGTCAAGGAGCGAGATGCCCATCAGGTCACAGGCCCTCTTGAGTTCCTCGGTCTGGCGGATGTCGTTCACGCTCGGATGAGGTTCTCCGGAAGGATGGTTGTGCGCCACAATGATACCCGTGGCGTTCACCGACAGGGCCCTCGAGATGATGTCACGCGGGCTGAAGGCGACCTCCGCTATGGCGCCCCTGTAGAGCGTCTCGGTGTGGAGAACCGCGTTGGAGTTGTTCAGGAAGGCCACCGCCACCTCCTCATGCTCAAGGTCCTTCATCATCGGGTGGAAGATAGACACGGCGTCCCTTGAGCAGGCAACCTTCTTTACTGCCGTCCTGTGCGACTTCTCGTACGAGGCGACGATGTCCCTCAGCGCCCGGACGCGCCCGATCTGCTCCTCGTCCATTCCGTAGAGCCTTCCGTTGAAATGTTCTCCCAGCATCACGTCGAGGGATATCTTCTGTGACGGGTGTATTCCCAGTCTCTTCAATGCTTTCTGCATGGTCTTTTCCTTTAGGGGTTGAACTTGAATCTGAGCAAATGACAAGTCCGGTGAAGGAGACCGCAAGGCAAGGATACCGGGAAGAATACTATCGCAGGGCGATGGAGATTGTTTCCGGGAAGACGGAGTGCTCCTTGATGTGGGTCTCCCGGACTACCTTTGCGGCGGTTCAGGGGCGACCCCGGGGAAACGACAGGCCCCGTCGTGCCTCCGTTCCGGCAGCTTTCCAGGGGAAACCTACGGAAAGGGTCCATCAGACGGCCCCGCCCGGGGCCTTTTTCTTTTCATGGATTTTCTCTCCTGCTGACGTTGCCTCGCGCGCGTGATGCTTGTGCTATATAAGAGCATAGCTTATTATATGCTTATCCGGCATTCCACCGGCGGCGCGTATCCCCTGAGATACAGGGCCTTCATCGCTCCGGGATCTTTCCAAATGGGACTTATGGGATACCAAATGGGACGGACCGGATACTTTCATGGCCCCCGAAATGGGACTTATCGGATACGGAATTTCTCAAAAAGGACTTTTGGGATACGGATATATCTTTAATTTTTCGTTAGTTTATTTTAATTCTATAATAATTTTTACTTACTTTGCGGAAAACCTTCCCGCTATGAACCAGATGTCCGCCCGCAGCAGCGTCCGCGAGGACGGCCCCGCCTCCAGGGAGGTGGTCCAGTCCTACATCGCGACGACCGCAGTCTATGACTTCAACGTGTACGAGAAACGGGTGCTCTACAACCTGGTGAAGCTCGCGCAGAGCCAGATCCAGGGGGTGCGCCTGTCGGAGAACCTCTACAGGGTGGACCACCCGTGGAAGGACCTCGTGAGGATAGAGCTGCCGGTGTCCGACTTCCTCATCTCGGAGAACGACAAGCACCACGCAAGGGTGAAGGCGGCCCTGGAGAGTCTGCACCGCAAGACCTTCCAGTACCGCGACGGCAAGGTCTGGGAGTGCTTCTCCATCATCGCCAACCCGAAGATCGAGCTGGGGTCGGCCAGGGTGTCCTTCTACGTCAACTCGAAGCTATGGGACGTCCTCCTGGACTTCTCCCGGGGCTTCTCACGCTACGACCTGAGTGTCGCCTTCTCCCTCGGGAGCCCCTACTCCATGCGCCTGTACGAGATGCTATGCTGCCAGGACGGCCCCATGTCCTACAGCATAGAGTCGCTCCGCAGGCAGTTCAACCTGCAGGACAGATACCCGGCCAACAAGGACTTCATCAGGAAGGTCATAGCCTCAGCCCAGAGGGAGCTCGACGAGAAGTCCCCAGTCACCTTCTCCTACCAGCCCCTCAAGGACGGCAGGGCGTTCACTTCGATCATGTTCATACCGGTGAGGCAGCCGAAGTTCGTCACTTCCGATGCGGACTTCAGGCAGGCGGTGCGCAGGTACGGCAGCAGCCCGGTGCTCAGCGGCGAGGAGTACAGGACCCTCCGCGACATAGGGTTCACCGACAGCGGGATCAACGCCAACCTCCGGCTCTTCATGGACTGCCAGAAGCAGATGGACTTCCCTCTCGAGCTCGCCGTCATCAAGGGCCGCAGCAGGACGAAGAAGAACCCCTGCGGCTGGTGCATCGAGACCCTCCGCGGAAAGCTTTCGGACTCTTCACAGATTTAGAAACCTTTAATTTCGCCAAAATCTTAGGCGGAAGCGTTTTAATTTTCCCCGATTCAAGTGAACAGTGCAACAAGGGTGTAAGATTGTGAAGGCGCGG
>R27__coassemble_1641_pt1 | contig 9938 bp, 6 predicted proteins | sample R27__metabat2_high_PE_017 | metagenome-assembled genome bin R27
GGTCCATATGCTTCTCGCCGTGCTCGTCTTCGATCGCCACGGTCACTCCCTGGGCGGTGTAGATATTGCGGATTTCCTCGGAATCGAAGGCGCGGTCCCCTGCCGCCTTCTCCACATTGAGGATTTTGCCTCGCAGCGGAAGGATGGCCTGAGTGCGGCGGTCGCGGCCCTGCTTGGCGGTACCGCCTGCGGAATCACCCTCCACCAGGAAGAGCTCGCACTTTTCGGGATCCTTGTCGGAACAGTCGGCCAGTTTGCCGGGCATTCCGCCTCCGCCAAGAGGGCTCTTGCGCTGCACCATCTCGCGGGCCTTGCGGGCTGCTGCGCGGCCCGTAGCGGCCAGCACTATCTTGTCGATGATGGTCTTGGCGAACTTGGGATTCTCTTCGAGATAGGCGTCAAGGGCGGCTGCGGTCGCTTGGGAGACGGCGGAAGTAGCCTCGGGGTTGCCGAGCTTGGTCTTGGTCTGGCCTTCGAACTGAGGCTCCGCCACCTTCACGGAAATGACGGCGGTGAGACCCTCGCGGAAGTCTTCGGGAGCAAGGTCGCCCTTGAATTTCTCCAGAAGCTTGTTCTTCTCGGCGTACTGCTTGAGGGACCTGCTGAGGCCCATCTTGAAGCCCTGCAGATGCGTACCGCCTTCTATGGTGTTGATATTGTTGACGTAGGAATATATCTTCTCGGAATAGCCGTTGTTGTACTGGAGGGCTATGTCGATGGGGATAATCTTGTCGGACGCGATGCACACGGGCTGCGGGATGATAGTCTGCGCGCCGGCATCCAGATACTCGATGAACTCGCTGAGGCCTTTCTCGGAATAGAAAGTCTCGCTGCGGAAAATCTTGCGGCCGGTAGCCTTGGACTCGCCGCTCTCGTCCTTGACGAACTCATCCACGGTCTCCCTCTCGTCGGTAAGGGTGATTTTGATGCCCTTGTTGAGGAATGCGAGCTCACGCAGACGGGCTGCGAGAGTATCGTACTTATAGTGCGTGGTCTGGACGAAGATTTCCGGATCCGGATGGAAAGTGATGATGGTACCGGTGTCTTCGGTCTCTCCGGTCACTTCCACTGCGGTGAGGGGCTTGCCCTTTGAATAATGCTGGACGAAAATCTTGCCCTCGCGGTGCACCTCGGCGACAAGGGAGTCGGAGAGCGCGTTGACGCAGGACACGCCCACGCCGTGCAGACCTCCGGACACTTTGTAGCTGGACTTGCTGAACTTGCCGCCGGCGTGCAGCACGGTCAGCACCACTTCCAGGGCGGAACGGTGCTCCTTCTCGTGCATCCCGGTAGGGATACCGCGGCCGTTGTCGGCCACGCGGATGGAATCATCCGGCAGGATACGCACGTCAATCGTGTCGCAGAAGCCTCCCATCGCCTCGTCGATACTGTTGTCGACGACCTCATATACAAGATGGTGGAGACCACGTTCGGCGATGTCGCCGATATACATAGAAGGGCGCTTACGAACTGCTTCGAGGCCCTCGAGAACCTGGATACTATTCGCGGAATACTGCTCTTCCGCCTGTTTCATCTCTTCCTGATCAATCATAAATGTATCTGTAAAAACTTGCAAAATTAGTCAAAAAATCACAAACTGAAGGCCGCGCCCACGATGACGGCAGGTCCGCACTCGCTGATCATAGGGCTTATGCGGATGTCGTGCGCGAGGAGGTTGCTCCCCTGCAGCCAGAAGCTGAGGCGCTTGTTGTACTTGTACTCGCCCCACACTCCCACGTCCACGTAGCCGGGAATCTTGGTAGTGGTGTTGCCGAGGGTGGCGACGCGCTTCGTGCTCATATCCACCGACAGGCCGGCGTAGATGCGCTTCTTCCAGTTGTATCCGCCCTTGATCTGGCCGATGACTGCGGCGGGAGCGAAGACGCGGTCGGCGACTCCCCCGGGAATATGTATATAATGCACGTTGCCGTCGAGGTTGAAACGCTCCGAAGCCCAGGACACGAGCAGGTCTGCGTGTATCATATTGCAGTCCTGGAAGCCCAGGGTCTCCTCACCCACGGGACCGAGAGCCCAGAAAGGAGCGTCCTTAAGAATCTCGTAGCCGCCCTTGAGGTCATACTGAAGGCCGAAATCGGCGTGGCCGCGGACACCGAGGAACAGGTCGGCCACCTCGCGCACGGGACGGGGATCGCCGTAGTAAGATACGTGATAGCGATGGGCACGGGTCTTGTAGTCCCACAAAGTCATCAGGTTGTCCTTGCCCACGGCACCCGCATAAATATTAAGGTAGTCGTCCAGCAGGTGCATATTGACGGTGATGTCGGGGCTGAAGGTGGCGTGGCCGGTGTACCAGCCTGCGCGGAAGCCCGCGTCGAAATCAAAGCGGCCGAGCTGGAAGACGGCGTGCGGGTGGATGCCTGCGGCCGTGTAGAAGAGGTTGTGGCTGAACACAACGTCGGCGCTGAGATGGTAATCTTCAAATAAGTAGGGGGTGATTGTACCGTCCACCTGCACCTCGTGGTCATTGACGGGAGCCTTGCCGTTGAGCCAGTCGTACACATAGCGGTACTTGGCTCCGGCGCTCCAGGAGAACGAGCCGGGCTTGTCGTAGCCCACGCGCGCCGAAACGTACGGAGCGTGGCAGTTGACGGTATGGAAAATCTCGTGCTTGTTGTACACTCCGTCGTAGCCCGCTTCCGCGCGGAGCACATAGTCTCCAAGGTTGAAGCGCGCGTCGGCGCCCAGCAAGGTGCGGAAATCGTAACCCTTGTCGTAGGTGTTCTTCTGCAGGTCGAGGGCAAGCGGCACGATGTGGCGGTATCTGCCATAGTAGCCCTTTCCGGAGGCGAACACGTTGACCGCAACCTTCTTCTGGTCCACGGCGGCCCATACCACATCCAGCTCGGGCTTCAGCACGTAGCCAAGTCCGCCGCGCACGTAAAGCTTGCGGCCGTCGTAAATCTTGGGATCGGGGGTAATGGTCACAGAATAAGGCGAGAACTCATAGGAGCCCTTGTATGGCGAATCAAAGACCGAATAATCGAAATGGTAGTCGAAGCGCAGCAGAGAATCGGGAATCTTCATCTGCGGGCCCTGCTTGGCGGCATCCTCGATGCGGGTCTGGTATTCGTTGGTCACCTGCACTTCAGGATTGAGGTTCTGGGCAGCCAGGCCCAGGGGAAGCAGAATCGAGGCAAGGATTGTATATTGCTTTTTCATACTCTTCGCTTAAGAAAGTTTATAAAGTCTTGACTGCACGAGATCCTGGATGTCATCGTCGGGTTTCTCGGGCTTGTAGCCGTCGCGGATGCTCTCGAGCGTGGCCTTGGCCTGGTCGGTCTTGCCCAGCTGCACGAAAGTGTCGGCGAGGGTCAGGTAGGCCCTGGCAAGCCAGTAGTTCTGGCCGCCGGACTTGTCGGAGAAGTCGAACACTCCGCTCTGCACTGCGGCATAGTCGGCGCGGTCGAAAGCGTCCTGGATTACGATATAGCGGGCTTCCGCGCCTTCATCGGTCGAAGGCTGGGCGGAAAGCGTGCGGAAGATTGCGAGGGCGTCATCCCTGCGGCTGGATGCCATATAAGACTTGGCCTTGATGTAGAGGGCTTCCCTCCAGACTGCCTGCGGCAGGTCGGGCAGGGCCTCGACGGATGCTGCGGCCGAGGCGGCGTCTTCATACGAACGGCCCTTGTAGGCGGAGCGCATCATACCGTAGAGGGCATTGGTGCGGTTGGCCTCCATCCGGGCGGTCTGATGGAGCTTGCGGTAGGCGTCGTACGCCTGCTGGTAGCGCTCCAGGCCGTAGGAAAGGTCGGCCAGGTGGAGCGTGGAGGTCTCGCCGAACGAGCCGGCGTCAGGAGCGTCTATCACGCGGGAGTAATACTCGCAGGCTTTCTCCTTGTTGCCAAGGGCGGCGTAGGACTCGGCGAGATAGAAGACGGCCGAAGTGGTGTGGGCTCCGCCGGGGTAGGTATCGAGATACTTCTGCAGCGATGACGCCGCCTGCACGTAGTTGCCGGCGAGGAACACCTGCTCGGCCGTGTTGAAGTAGAGCTCTTCCTTGTCGGATTCGGACTTGCCGGAGGCGAGGTTGTTGCTCTCGATGTACTCGAGGTACTTCTCGGGCTGCTGGCGGGTCTGGTAGATGGACTCGATGGCGAGGAGGGCATCTTCGGCATACTGGCTACCGGGCAGCAGGCGCACCACTTCCTTGTAGTTGGCGAGCGCCTGGTCGTAGTCGGAGGTGTTGCGGTTGACCATACCCATACCGATGAGGGCCTTGGCGCGGGTCTCGCGGTCGGTGGCGGTGTCACGAAGGAGCGTGAACGCCTCCAGGGCCTTCCTGTTGTCCGAAATGTCCATATTGGCACGTCCCAGCTCGTACAGTCCCTCGGCGTACATAGGCGTCTCGGGGTCTGCGTGCAGCACATAGGCCAGCACGTCGGCACGGGCGTTCTTGTCGCCGGCCAGGCCGTAAGACAGGGCCAGCTGGCAGTAAGGGTAGATGTCTTCCTTCACGCCGATTTCCTTGATGGCGTTGCGGTAGGCTGCAATGGCGCCCGGATAGTTGCGGGCGGCGAAATCACAGTCGCCGCGGCGCACTATGGCGTCCTTGCGGCAAGCCTCGTCGCCTTCGGAAAGATAGATGTCGAACCAGCGGGCGGCGGAAGCGTAATCGCCTTCACGCAGATGCGAGTATGCCACATTGTAAGACAACAGGCTGCCTTCGGGCTCCCCTTCCAGCGCGGAGATGTTGTACAGGTCGGCGAAGATGTTCGCGGCTTCCGCGTAGTTCTCGCTCTTGTAGGATGCCTCGGCCTGCCAGTAGCGGGCAAGCTGGCCGAGCCGGTCGTGCTTGGGCAGGTAGTAAGCCGCGGCACGCAGGCACGGGATTGCGTCGCTCCAGGCGCCGCTCTGGATAAGCTGCTCGGCGCGCAGGTAGTAGGCCTTGATGTAGTTGTTGTGCTGGTCCGGGGTCAGCTCGTCGATCTTGTCGTAAGCCTCCACGGCGCCGGCGTAATCGCGGTTGTACAGCGATGCGAGGGCCATATAGCCGTAGATTTCGTCACCGCGCCTGGAAGTGTTGTACTTGTCGATGTAGCGGGCGAAGACCGAAGTGTCCTTGTTGAGGTCGAAAGCCAGCTTGGCGTAGTTGAACAGGGCGTCTTCCTGCATCACGGGGTTGGCGTTGACGTCGGAAGCCTCCTTGAAAGCGTTCATCGCGGCAATGTTGTTGCCGGTATGCAGGTAGGCGTTGGCCAGCTGGTAGTTGGCGATCTGGCCGAGGGAGTCGCTGCGCTCGGTCATCTTCGTGTAGTTGGCGATGGCGCCCTTGTAATCCTCGACGGCGTAGAGCACCGAACCGGCGTAGAAGTAGTCGGCGCGGGTCATATTGTCCTTGGAAGTGGCGGCGTAATACTCCTTGGCCTTCTTCTTCTCGCCCTTGACCAGGTAGGACTCGGAAATGATTCTCGCAAGATGGGCCTGGCGCACGCCGGGCTCGCTTTCATACAGGGCCACGCCCTTGTCCAGGACGTAGTCGTAGTCGTTCTGCATAAAGTGGCAGTCCACAAGGTAGAAGGAGGAAATCTCCTTGAAGCGGGGGTCGGTCACCGACTTCTCGAACCACTGCTGAGCGGTCGGGAAGTCCTTTTCGCAGTATGCCATATAACCAAGGGCGTAGCGCGAAGGGGCCTTGTAGTCCGACATAGGAAGCTCCTCCACCTCATAGAACGACGGGCGGGCCTGGTCATAGAGTCCGCGGCTGAAATCCGAATACCCCTGCTTGAAGGCCAGCTCGGGGTAGTGGCTCTCGTCGAGGTGTTTCTTATCCACGGCGGCGAAGCGCTTGGAGGCATCTTCATAGAGGCCGCGGTCGAAGAGCACGAGGGCGTACTCGTAATCAATCAGGTTCGAGATGCTCGACTTGCGCCAGGTGCGCTCGTAGTCGGCAAGTTTCTCCTCATAGCCGGGACTCTGCATCTTGATGGCACACAGCAGGGCGTATCCGTCAGCCATAGGGTCTCCGTGGATTTTGTCAAGCAGGTTGGCGGCTCTTTCGTACATTCCGTTGTTATACAGATTGACCGCCTCACGGTATATATCCGTGCGCTCGTCTGGCGCCGCATACACCGATACGGATAGCAATACGGCAGCCATAAAAAGTCTCACTCGCATAAATTTACAATTTTAACTTACAAATTTACTCAATTTAAGTTATATTTGCAGAGTTTAAGGGAAGAAATTTATGAAAAAAGTCATAATTTTCAAAGATGCCGATATCTCCAACGGAGAAAGCGTCGTCGTGTACGGAGTAAATCTCGAAGTGGGAGAAGGCGACTTGGTGTACATCGTCGGCAAAGTCGGCACCGGCAAGACTTCCATCATCAGGACAATCATAGCTGAAAACCGCCTCGCTTCGGGCGAAGGTTCGGTGTGCGGATTCGACCTTACCCAGATGCGCACCAAGGACATTCCCCAGCTGCGGCGCAAGCTCGGAGTGGTGTTCCAGGACTTCCAGCTGCTGATGGACAGAAGCGTGGAAGCCAATCTGGAATTCGTGCTGAAAGCCACCGGATGGAAAGACCGCGAGGCTATGGACAAGCGCATCGCGGAGGTGCTTGAGTCCGTGGGGATGCAGACCAAGGCCCACAAGATGCCGCACCAGCTTTCCGGCGGCGAGCAGCAGCGCATCGCCATTGCCCGCGCCATCCTGAACTCTCCCGAGGTGATAATCGCGGACGAGCCCACGGGCAACCTGGACGCCGAGACCGCCGACGGCATACTCCAGCTCCTGATGAGCATCAACCGCAGCCAGGGCACGGCCATAGTGATGGTGACCCACAACCGCGGCATCATCGAAAAATACCCCGGACGAATATTTGAGACTAAAAACGAATCTTGTACAGAAATATGAAAGAATTTGAACTGAAAGCCCAGAGCTGGCTTGACGGCGACTTTGACCAGGCCACCAAAATGCAAGTCCTCAAACTGCGCGCGGAGGATCCCGCGGGATTCGAAGACGCGTTCTACAAGAATCTGGAATTCGGGACCGGCGGCCTGCGCGGCATTATGGGCGTAGGCACCAACAGAATGAACAAATACACCGTCGGTATGGCCACCCAAGGCCTTGCCAACTACATACTCAAGAACTGCGCCGGGGACGACCCCAAAGTGGTCATTTCCTACGATTCCCGCCTGAACAGCAAGGACTTCGCCAAGATCGCCGCCGACGTGCTTTCCGCCAACGGCATCCACGTGTTCATATTCGACAACATCCGCCCCACGCCCGAAATGAGCTACGCGGTGCGTCTCAAGGGAGCCGTGGCCGGCATTATGATTACGGCCTCGCATAATCCCAAGGAATACAACGGCTACAAGGTATCCTGGTCCGACGGCGGGCAGGTGACAGCCCCGGTGGACAAGGAAATCGTGGCCGAGGTGGCGAAGATCACCGACCCTTCGCAGGTGAAGTTCAAGGCCGACCTGCGCTGCGGCGAAATCGAATCGATCGGAGCGGACGTGGACGAGAAGTACCTCAGCGACCTGCTCTCCCTGCGTCTCAGCCCGGAAGCGGCCGCGGCCCATTCCGACATCAAGATAGTTTACACTCCGCTCCACGGCTGCGGCGTGCGCCTCGTGCCCGAAATCCTCAGGCGCAGCGGCTTCAAGAACGTCATCCACGTACCCGAGCAGGACATTTCCGACGGCAGCTTCCCTACCTGCGTGTCCCCCAATCCCGAGGAGCCGGCAGCCCTGCAGCTCGCTCTCGCCAAGGCCGAGGAGACCGGGGCCGACATCGTGATCGGCACCGACCCTGACGCCGACCGCGTGGGCATCGCAGTCCGCGACGAGAGCGGCCGCCTGGTGCTCTTCAACGGCAACCAGACCGCCTCGATGCTGACCTACTACATCCTGACCCGCTGGAAGGAGCTGGGCAAGCTCGGCGAAGGAAAGTACGTGGTCAAGACCATCGTCACCACCGAGCTCATCACCGAAATCTGCAAGAGCTTCGGCGTGCCCGTGTACAACGTGCTGACCGGATTCAAGTACATCGCTGAAGTGGTCAAGCGCAAGGAAGCCGAGGGCGGCGAATTCATCTGCGGCGGCGAAGAGAGCTACGGCTTCAACGTAGGCCAGTTCGTTCGCGACAAGGACGCTCCCGTGAGTTGTATGATGATAGCGGAATGTGCAGCCTGGGCGGCGAGTAAGGGTATGAGCCTCTACCAGCTGGTGCAGAGCATCTACAAAGAATACGGCTACCGCAAGGAAGGTCTCGTGAGCCTTGTGCGCAAGGGCATCTCCGGAGCCAGGGAAATCCAGGAGATTATGGCCGGGCTCCGCAGCAATCCTCCCGCAGTGCTCTGCGGCTCCCCCGTGGTGCGCGTGGTCGATTACCTCGAGCCCGAGAAGACCGGACAGCCCAAGTCCAACGTGCTTCAGTTCTTCGACGAGGCGGGCGACGTGGTGTCCGTACGTCCCTCAGGCACAGAGCCCAAGATCAAGTTCTACTTCGGAGCCAAGGGCGCCGACGCCGATGCCAAGATACAGTCCCTGAAGGAACAGTTCACCGGACAGGCATAAAGATTGCAGCAACCACAGCAAAGACCTTAAACTGATGACCGAACAGAAAATAAACATCAAGTTCCAGGAGTTCGCATCAATCGACGAACTCAACGCCGAAGACCGCGAGCTGGCCTGCGCCGCCATTGAAGGGATGAAAGGCTCTTACGCCCCCTATTCCCATTTCAACGTCGGCGCGGCCGTGCGTATGTCCAACGGGCAGATCGTTCGCGGCGCCAACCAGGAAAACGCAGCATTCCCCTCCGGGCTTTGCGCCGAGCGCACGGCAATGTTTGCCGCCGGAGCCAAATACCCCGACAAGGATATGTGCAGCATAGCCCTCGCCGGAGGCGTGTACGGGCATATCACCGACCAGCCGGCGACCCCCTGCGGCGCCTGCCGCCAGGTGATGGCCCAGTACCAGTCCAAGGCCGGAAAGCCGATGAGCGTCATTATGGTCGGAGGCAAGAAAATCTGGAAATTCGAAAAAGTTGACGATATTCTGCCGCTGATTTTCGACAGTATCTAATTTTTTCGTATATTTGCCACGGGAAAGTCGTACACGACCAGCTCCCTCAAAACTCCCCCAGGGCCGGAAGGCAGCAAGGGTATGAGGTCGTAGCGGTGCGATGTACTAAGCTTTCCCTTTTTTGTGCCCGTTCATTCCGCCTTCTTGGGCGGATCCACTTTTGCATAGTTCCGGGCGTCCGAGATAATCGTACAGATATACATTGCACTCAATATCAATATGATAGCGAGAGCGAGCAGGTCGAATGTGTGAAGCACGACAGGGCGTCCTATGATACAAGTCTCCAAGGCAAAAGTCTGGAGCGGACGCACGAAGATCATAAGCGTGTTCACGATTACCATAATCAGACGGAACTCGGTCGGTCCCATTTTCGCGTAGGTCAGCTTGAATTCCCCCTTGAGGTGCGCGTTGATGCTCACGTTGATGGTAAGGAACAGGTAGATGATATAGGCAAACAGCGTGAAATCCAGCCGCACCAGCTGCGACAGGCCGGCTCCGATGAACATCAGGCTCTCGTTGATGCAGTCCACGGTATGGTCCAGATAGTAGCCGTACAAAGGCCGCTGGGTCTTGCGCACACGGGCGAGGGTGCCGTCCAGGGAGTCCCCGTACCAATTGATGAAAAGGCCCAGGGAGCTTAGCCACAACCATCTGATATCCAAGTCGGAAAGCATAAAGCCGAGGCCCGTGACCGCGGCTCCGAAAGTGCCGATGAAGGTCAGGGCGTCGGAGGTCATCCAGCGGGGCTGGCGCTCTGCCAGCCAGACGAGGAGTTTGCGCTCGGCGGCGTTGAGCACCGATGTCTGTATTCTTTGCGCTTGCTTTGTTTCCATACGCTTACAACTGATAAGAAAAAAGTTTTGCAAATGATTCGGCAGCCTTCTCCGGC
>R27__coassemble_1676_pt1 | contig 9783 bp, 8 predicted proteins | sample R27__metabat2_high_PE_017 | metagenome-assembled genome bin R27
CTGGAAGGAGCTGCGGCCGCGGAGCTTGATGATGTTGGAGCCGCCCTGGATGGTAGCGTGCTTGATTTCGGCCCAGCGGTCCTCGGGGAGATTCTTCTCTGCGAGAGGGGTGCCGTCGATGAGAGCCTTGCTTGCAAACACTGCCATAGCCTCACCGTGTCCGCCGTATGTGCGGGCGCCGGTCACCTTGCACTGCTGCACGCCGAATTCGGCTGCGAGAGCCTCCTGCAGGCGGGTGCTGTCGAGGGCGGCGAGGGAGGTCAGCTGGTTAGGCTTCAGACCGGAGTGGATAAGAGCGGTCAGAGCGGTCACGTCAGCGGGGTTGAAGATGACCACGACGTGCTTCACGTCGGGGCAGTACTTCTTGATGAGGTCGCCGAACTCTGCAGCGATCTTGCAGTTGCCCTTGAGAAGGTCCTCACGGGTCATACCCTCCTTACGGGGAGCTCCGCCGGAAGAGATGATGTACTTTGCATCCTTGAAAGCCACGGCCGGGTCGACTGTCCAGGTCACGTTGGCGCCTTCGAAAGCGCAATGGTAAATTTCTTCAGCAACTCCGTGCACACCGGGCTCGTAAATGTCATACAGGCAGATGTTGGGAGTAAGGCCGAGCATAAGCGCGGTCTGGGCCATATTGGAACCGATCATTCCGCCGGCACCAACTATGGTCAATTTCTCATTGGTCAAGTATTTCATATCAATAAAAAAGAATATGTGTCAATTGGCGGTGCAAAATTACAAATTTTTTGCATAATAAAAATATTCACTATCTTTGCCCTGTTATAATATTTTATGGCACTATATCTACAAAAAGACCTTGACGACGACTATCACTCGCGGATAGGCGTCTGGCAAATCACTGAGACCGAAGCGGAGCTTCGTGCGCTTACATCAATTCCTTCCGACGAACTGGAAGAAATTTCATACATCAAAAGTGAATCAATCCGCAAGCAGAAACTCGCTGTGCGGGCCCTTTTGGACGTTATGTTCGAGGAGAAGGTGTATCTGAGCCACCACGACAACGGCAAGCCTTACATCGAAAACAACGCCATCAACATCTCCATCACGCACACCGACAAATACGTGGCCGTGATTCTCAACGATGTCGAAGAAGTCGGCATCGACTGCGAATCCCTGGACCGGGACTTCAGCGCCGTAGAGAAAAAAGCCCTTTCCGAAGATGAAATCGAGGAGCTGGACGACGACGCAGTGGACCGCCGCACCCAGCTGGCCATCTACTGGTGCGCCAAGGAAGCCGTATATAAGAAGATGTCGCAGTACAACGTCGATTTCGCCGAGCAAATCGAGATTGAAGACGTGCGCCCCCGCGAAGAGGGCGAGCTGGACGCCACCTTTATCAACAAAGACGGCTACGAAGAAGAGCTCAAGCTGGAATATATGACCTTCGACCGCCACGTGCTGGTCTGGGTCTGCGGCGAGGCTGAATAATCACCTCAACCATTTCTCAGGGTTCTGAGGCTCCCTCCCCTTCCATAGCTGGAAGTGGAGCTGGGTCTCGTCGGCTATCGTGGCGACGTGCCCGAGGACCTGCCCCGTCTTGACCTTGTCCCCGGCCTTCACGGCCACGGATCCCATCTTGCAGTAGAAAGTGAAGTACTCCCCGTGCTGCACCAGGATGCACTGGTTGTAGCCCGGGACCACGACTATCTGCTTCACCACGCCGCCGAATACGGCCTTGACGGGAGCCTCCCTCTCCACGGCGATGCCCACGCCGTTGTTGAACGGCATCTCAAGCTTGGAGTACACCGGGTGCGGGTTGCGGCCGAAGTGGCTGACCACCCGGCCCTCGACCGGCCAGGGCAGCTTGCCCTTGTTGGCAGAGAACTCCTTGGAAAGCGCCTGGTCTATCTTGGTGTCGGTCTTGCGGCCGCCCTGGGCCGTCTTGTCCTTGCCGCCCCCCATCGCATCGGCTATCATCTTCTCTATCTGGCGGTTGAGAGCCTCCACTTCGCGGCGCTTCCGCGATATCTGGTCTTTGTACTTGCGCTGGTCCTTCTGCAGCTGGCTGACCAGCTGACGCGACTTGGCCTCCTCTCCGCGGAGCTTGCCAAGCTCTGTGGCGCGCTCGTCCCGCAGCCTGCGGGCCTGCAGCTGGAGGGAGTCGAGGCGGGCCTTCCGCTCCTCGAGCCGGGCGCGTTCGCTGCGGATTTCGCGCCCCTGTGCGTTCATACGCGCCGACAGGGAGCGGAGGTAGCCGTAGCGGCGCATCCCCTGCCCCAGGTTCTCGCTGGCAAGTATATACAGGTACCACACGCGCGCGTCGCGGTTCTTGTAGGCGCCTCGCACGAGGCGCGAGTAGTAACGCGACATCGTGTCCAGACGAGCCTCGAGCACCTTTATCTGGCCGGTGCAGACGCGCACGCTGTCGGTGACCGTACGCAGTTCGGACTCGCTCTCATTGAGCAGCTCGCGGCGGGCCTCGGACTGGGCGTGCAGCAGGTTCAACTGGGTGGCGGCGCTGTTGCTCTTGGCCGTGGCGGCATCAAGTTGCTTCTCGAGTATGCGGATGTCCCTTTCGAGCCGCGCCTTGCGGTCCTTGCTGCCCTGCAGGGTCTGTGCCGGCAGGCTCAGGCTGCAGAGGATGGCCGCCAGCAGGCAGGCGCATATGGTGCGGATTGAATTCATTTCTTCTTGCTCTCTGCGAGATTATGATAGTAGGCCGACAGGTCTTCCTCGCCCAGCTTCTTGAGCACCAGGGAGTAGTGCTCGAGAATCACGGCGCTTTCTTTGCCCCCGTAAATCATTGCGTGCTTGAAGTAGGGCTTGGCTTCCGCAGCACGGCCGCGCAGGTACAAAATCCAGCCGTAGGTGTCGAGGTAGGTCGCATTGTCAGGCTCCTTCTCGACCGTGATGCGGCTCATCTTCTCCGCTTTGCGCAGACGGCACCTGCGCTGGCTCAGGTAGTAGGCGTAATTGTTCAGCACGGGGCAGTTGGACGGATCTATCTTCAAAGCTTCCTCGTAGGTCTTGAAGGCAAGCTTCTCATTCCCAAGGGAATGGTAGGTATCACCGATTATGGCAAGGCAGGTGACTTGCTGCCCGGGGTCGTCAGGCTGGAGCGCAATCAGCGTGCGGCACTCCCGGATGACCGCCTCGGAATCGTCCCGGCCTATCGCCGTCTCGAGGCGCAGGTTGTGGGCGTGGAGGCTCGAGGGCTCCGCCTCACAGTAGCGCACCATCAGGCTGTCCAGCGAAGGGAGAATGGCATTGAAGGTGCGGCTGTCGAAATTGCCGAGCGAACTCATCAGCGCGCTGTATTTCATCTCATCGTCGGCGTTTTCATCCTGCACCAGGGCCGTAAGCGCCTTGAAGAAAGCAGGATAGTCGCGGCTCAGGCGGTACGAGTCGGCTGCGAGGGAATTAATGAAGATGTCGGGGTATTTCGCGGGCCTCTCCTTCTGCAGCCGGCGGTAGAGCGACAGGGCTTCCGGGGTCTTGCCGGTATTGAGGTACAGGCTCGCAAGGGTCTCGCGGTACCACACGTTGGCGCTGTCCAGGGCCGCCGCCTTCTCTATGCTCTTCATCGCGCCCTCGACATCACCCTGATTGAAACGGCACATACCCAGGTAATAACATACGGCATCGTTGTCCGGACTGACCCTGGCAAGGGAATCAAGCAGGTTTCGCGCAGCCGCGACTTCTCTCGCGTCAATCAGCGCCACGGCGTCCAGGATGCCGTTCTCAACAGCGGTACTGTCTGGTTTTACGAAAGTTACGCCCTGGCCGGCCTCCTGCGAGGACAAGCCCAGGAAGCGCAGCGAGAGGACCAGACAGAAAAGGACTTTTTTCATACAATTACAAAAATATTGATTTTTTGGCTATTTTCGCAAAATCATTTTGAGGTTTTAAGATTTTTCGGAGGACGATGCAACTTTTTGGAGACAATTCGCATCTTAATACTTGGACGATAGAGAAGGCCAAGGAAGGCGACAGGCGTGCCCAAAAAGCCATCTACGACAGCCTTTCCGCCAAAATGTTCCCCGTATGCCTCAGGTATATGGGCGAGCGTGAGGCGGCTGAAGACATCCTCCAGGAAGGCTTCGTGACTCTTTTCTCCAAGCTGGACACCTTCTCGGGAGACGGCTCCTTCGAGGGGTGGGCAAGAAAGATCTTTGTCAACACGGCTCTTATGAGCCTGAGGAAAAACGACGTGATGAAGGAAAGCGACGACGTGGAGCAGGCCCGCAGCCTGTCGAGCGAATCCCCCTCCGCCGTACAGGACCTCGGCTACAAAGAGCTGCTTCAGATGATTTCCGAGCTTCCGGCCGGATTCAGGACAGTATTCAACCTCTATGTAATTGAGGGTATGTCCCATTCCGATATCGCCGAGGTCCTCGGAATCTCCGAAGGCACCTCCCGCTCGCAGTTGCTGCGTGCCCGGGCGATGCTCCAGGCAAAGATCGCCGATGCAGACAAAAGAAAAAGAAAAAGATAGAACAGATGCAAGACAACTGGCAAGATTTCGACCGACACCTTAAGTCGGTTATGCAGAACGCCGAGGAGAAGGCTCCCCGGCGGGTCTGGCGTGCCGTGTCCTCCCGTCTGGATTCCGCAGCGGCCGCTGCCGCCTGGTGGAAATGGGCTCTGCCCGCATTCGCCGCAGCAGCATTGGTGGCCGGTTTGTTCTTTTCCGGCATCTTCGACAAGCAGTCGAACCTGCCGGGCGATATCCAAATAATAGCCGATTCGGGTGTGCAGTCCCCTGTCGCCCCCGCATCACTCGCTTCTTTGCAGGAGGAGCCTTCGCCAGCCCCGGCAGGCGAGGTGCTTGAGGCCCCCGCGCCGGTGCGTAAAATGCGCTCCGCAAAGCCGCAGGCCCCGATAAGCGCCGTCTCCCGTGAAGAAGACCAACCAGCGGAAGTGCTTCCTTCCGGTCCTGAATCCGCCGCTTCCGAGGCTCAGGGAAACCCGGCAGCCGTGGATAAGAAATCCCCGAAGGAAAGCACGGATAATGTCGCAGAGCAATGGGCGCGTATAGCCCGCGAAGAATCCGGAAAGGCTTCCGGCCTCAAAATCAGCAAGCTTTACGCCCAGGGCGGACTGGGTGGCAATGACTCCAACATCTCCTACGGAGGCACCGGCATCAGCCGTATGGCTCCCGGCGCAGGTTCGGCAGATGCCGGCATCAGCGAGTCTGGCCCTTCCGCATACGGAATTCCCTTTACGGTGGGCCTCGGAATCAGGTTCAGGCTCGCCGACAAGCTTTCGCTCGGCACCGGCCTGCAGTATTCCCTCCTGACCAGGACCTTCCAAGGCAGTTATACCGGCGGAGGAGACAGCTTCTCCGGTGACATCACCCACAACGTAAGCTACATCGGCATCCCCGTAAATGTTTACTACAACCTGCTGAGCACCCGCGACGGCCTGATGGACGTGTATGCCTGGGGCGGCGGCTCCGCAGAGCTGTGCGTTGCCAACAATTACCGTCTCCACGGAGCCTCCGGCAGCGTCATTCCCGACAAGGCCGGATCGCTGCAGTTCTCCGCGGCGCTCGGCATCGGCCTCCAGTTCAAGCTTACCGACAGGATTGGTCTCTATCTCGATCCTGCCGTGCGCTACTACTTCCACGGCGCCGGCCAGCCCAAGTCCATTCGCTCCGACAAGCCGTTTATGTTCAATTTCGACGCCGGCCTGCGTTTTGATTTGTAGGATTTTGTTTTTCAAATAAAGCATCGTAAATTTGCGCCACATTCCATCGGGGTGTGGCGCAGTTGGCTAGCGCATCTGGTTTGGGACCAGAGGGTCGTGTGTTCGAGTCACATCACCCCGACAATATGAAGCGGACAATTCTTCTCTCTGCCCTGGCGGCAGGGCTTCTTTCGGCAGCCCTGTTCCAGGCTTGCGAAAAGCAGCCTGCCAAGGAAATCGACAACACGGAGACCGAAACCCCTGAAAAAGAGACATTCCAGACCTGGCCCGAAGCCGGCAAGGAGGACGCCGTCTATATTACCAACGGCAAAATCCAAATCGGAGTGGACCTTGAGCGGGGCGGTGCCATCTTCCATTTCTCCACCGCCGAAGACAAGCGCAACCTCCTCAACCACAACGACGAAGGCCGCTTCGTGCAGCAGTCCTATTACGGCGACAGCGACGGCAGCAAGTGGAACGGCGCAGCCTGGCGCTGGAATCCCGTGCAGGGAGGCTCCTGGCAGGGGAAGAAAGCCCGGGTATCCTACAAGAACATCAAGGAAGATGAAATCACAATAGTGACCGTACCTATGCACTGGGCCACCGGCGAAGAACTGACCGAATGCAGTATGAAAGAGTTAATCCGGCTCGAAGGCGACTGCGCCCACATCCGCTACACCTTCACCAACACCGGCAAGGCCCACGCAGCGCGCCACCAGGAAATGCCCGCGGTGTTCTGCGACTACGACCTCGGCACGCTTGTGTACTACAGCGGCAAGCAGCCCTGGACGGGAGGAGCCCTTACGAGAGTCGTGCCCAAGAATCTCTCCGACGGCGCGACCAACCAATATGCGACTCGCACTGAAGAGTGGGCCGCCTACGTGGATTCCAGCGACCACGGCATCGGAGCCTACACCCCCGGCACCAAGGATATGACCTACTACACCTTCGGCCACGGCCCCGGCGGAGCGGCCAAGCCCTCGTGCTCCTACTTCGCCCCCATCCGCACCCTCGCCGTGACCAAAGACCTTAACCTCGTCTATGACGTGTACCTGACCATCGGCAGCCTCGACCAAATCCGCTCCCGCTTCCAGGCCCTCAAACAATAGAGCGCAGAACTATCTCTTATTTTTTAAGTAAATAGTATTCAATAGATAATTCGATAATTCATTATGTCTAACAATCAACATCAAATTGATCTCATCTCCCATTGTATACAGTTTATGTCCGAAAAGGATATTATTCGCCCTTTTCTTAGACAACACGGCATAAAAGCTCTCAAATCGTATTCATACAAGAAATTGGCTCTCTCTTACGAGAACACCCCTGACGCTGTCACTGTAAATGATGTCTGTACGGAGTTTCGGCGGGTTTGGACTCCTTGCAATATTGACCGACACGTGGCCAACCTTACGTCAGGTCTTCTTAACGGGCACGACTGGCGAGGCGCCAGACCATCTATGCTTCATTTGTCTTTTCAAGACAAAGTACGAGATTGTTGTGAAGGTCGGATCTCGCTAGAAGAGTATTTGTCGTTGGGCTCCGACATTGTGAAACACGAGTATTTTATGGTCGCCTCACACGATATTTGTGAAACATCTATCATTCAAGAGTTTCCCTCGGTTATTCCTCCCATTCGGTCAAAAAGCGTTACTGACTTCGTATTTGATGGCATACCGTATGACTTGAAGATAACATCTCATACGGCAGAATGGAAACATAAAGCGGGTCGAATGTCCATAGATGATAAAAAAAGGTTGGCTTCCCAGCTGTATAAAGGGGCAGATTCCGAAAGGATGAGGACCGTTGCTAAGGATTGCAAGAATAACTGGGGGCTTAATAGGATGTACTATGTGGTCAACGATCAGAATAAGTGGTTAGACGACCCCAGGGGCGTCATTGCTTATCTCATTGATAATTTATGTGATGCGAGCAACTTTTTTGATATCGAAGTCCACGGTTTCACACTTCACATTTGCTTAATTGAACAATAACACCTTGTAGAAATGGGACATCTTGCCATAGTTAATGCGAATACTATTAAAAGAATAACCAACCAACATCCTTATATTTCCATTGGCGGCACCCTGCAGGCTCGCCCTTGCAAGACCATCTCCGACTTATTCGCTGATGCTTTAACTGTTCGGGAGGGTGATCTTATGGGATCTCTTCCTGTATGAAAAGGCCCTTGAGGCTTATTTATGCGAAAATATCGACTCTCTCCGAGTTCCCTTCTGTAATTTGTTGGGTTATCCTCATCTTCATATAAAGTGGTTAGGCAATTATTTGCCATACGGTGTTGCAGGAAAAAACATTGACTTGGTTTGCGAAATAGGGAACGATAATGAATCAATCATTGTCGTCATTGAATTAAAGAATGGACCAGTTTCTTATAATGGTTACATACAAATAATAGACGAGCAACTCAATTCTTATACCCAGTTTATTGGCGATGCATTTAGGTCTTATAGGGGGAACAACTTTTCAATAGAGCAGGTTGTTTTGACGCACTCTCCTCGCAGAAACCTTGCCCCCGGGGCCGTTCAACATCGAAAGACAAAGTGGATTGGATATGATATTGACCCGAATAATGGGACGGTATCATTTGCCAGATTGATATAATTTCTTCGCGAGGTCTTGATATATTGAGAAAAGATCCATACCTTTACATGGCAATTGGACAATAGTGTACAATTGTGGACATTTATTAAGACCGTATGGAGGGAAAAGATTATTATTCTATTGCTGAGGTTGCAGAGCATCTCAGCCTTTCGCAAAAGTCCATTCGTCGCTATATTGCTAGCGGGCAACTTGGCGCAGTTAAGATTGGCTCAAATTATAGAATTCCCAAAGGAGCCTTGGAGTATTTTATAAACAATCAGGCTAATAAAGAACCCGTCGTGAATTATGACCTGTTCGGGAACGTAGTTGAAGAAGATATTCCCGTTCGCCATACCCCAAAGTACGATTTGGTCAATTGGTATGATTTGAGCAAGGTGTGGAAGAAGCCTTCAAAGTCAAATATGACTTTCGTTGATTGTTTCTGCGGCGCCGGCGGCCTTTCAAAAGGCTTGGAGATGTCAGGAATAGAGGGTATTTGCGGCTTGGACTGGTTCAAGGAAGCCGGTATGACTTACGAGAGAAATTTTGACCATCCGTTTGTCAATGGCGACATAACGCAAAAAGACGTAAAACAGCATTTCTACGACGTCGTCGAGAAGCAGTTGCACGGTCGCCATCTGAGCATTGTCGCTGGTGGTTTCCCGTGCCAGGGGTTTAGTATGGCTGGGAATAGAATTGTTGATGACCCCAGGAATTCACTTTATAAAGAACTTCTTGAAATCGTAAAACATCTCCAACCGGATTTTGTGGTTTGCGAGAACGTCAAAGGTCTGCGTTCTATGCTGGGTGGTATGGTCGAGCAGAAAATCATTTCAGATTTTAGAAATATTGGTTACAATATGAATGTAACCACTCTATGTGCGGCAGACTATACTGTTCCACAAAAACGTGAGCGCGTTATCTTTATTGGGAATCGTTTGGGAAAAAGGAATTATCATCCCAAGCCCATACTCACCCCCGATGAGTATGTCACTACGGGGCAAGCTATTGGCGATTTGATGGAGCATCCAGAGGATAAGGCTTTCAACCACGTTCCGACAAAACATACTCCAGAGATGCAGGCCAAAATGATGGCTTGCCCTGAGGGGCAGAGTCTATATAAGGGTTATTCCGATGCTTGGAAGAAGTGCCCCTGGAATGAGGCTTCCTGTACAATAAAAGAGAATCACGGCGGCGTAAATATTCACCCAAAGTTGCCACGCGTTCTCACCGCACGTGAGATGGCTCGACTTCAGTCGTTCCCAGACAACTTCATTTTCGAAGGCCCTAAGAATAAACAGCTTGTTCAGATAGGCAATGCCGTTCCTCCGCTTTTAGGGAAGGCTATCGGCCTAGCGATGCGTCACTCTGCTGGTGAAATTGATTAATTAGGCGTTGTTACTATTGAACAATCATAGTACATATAACTATAATAATGATTATTTTTGCATATAAGTTTGGTCTGCTATTTGCGCATTATTGTCCACTGCCACCCAAAGTTGAACACTGATTGCCATCGAAAAGTGAACAGTT
>R27__coassemble_1688_pt1 | contig 9686 bp, 7 predicted proteins | sample R27__metabat2_high_PE_017 | metagenome-assembled genome bin R27
GTCGTAGTCTGTGGTGATGCCCAGGAGGGCATCCTGGAAGCCGTAGAAAATCTGCAGCAGTCCGGCTCCGCCGCTGTCCACCACGCCTGCGTCCTTGAGCACCTGAAGCTTCTCCGGGGTCTTTTCGAGAGAATACTCCATTCCGTGCAGCAGGGCGCCGATGTAGGATTCGAGCGGGCCGCCGGCAAGGGGAAGAGCGTCTTGCGTACCTTCGCGGACAACGGTCAGGATGGTGCCTTCCACGGGCTTTGAGACAGCCCCGTAGGCTTCTTCGACAGCTGCCTGCATAGCGGCTGCAAAACCTTGTGTATCAGTATATTCTTTGCCGGCCAGAGATTTGGCGAGGCCGGCGAAGATTCTGGACAGGATGACGCCGGAATTGCCTCTCGCTCCCATAAGCATCCCGGAGGATGCGGCTCCTGCTATTTCGCCCAGGGTAGCACCTTTTAACTGTGAAGCCTGGGACAGGCCGGATTCTATGGTGAGGGTCATATTGTCGCCGGTATCGCCATCTGGTATAGGGAAAACATTGAGGTCGTTGACGGCCTGCCGGTTGTTCCCAAGGCGCGCGCAGCCTTGCTGAAGCATCTTCAGATAAAGCACGCCGCCAAGCTCATAGGTTTTCTGGTTTTCAGTATACATAATAGTGTGCAAAGATAAATAAAATATTCGTATATTGTCCCCCAAAACTTAAGACTATGAAACTGATGATGTTAGTGTTGCTGGCACTTTGCCCCGGTTTCGAAGGGGCCGTATTGTTCCTTACCGGCGCGTCCTGTATCGAAGACCTTGACGAAAGCACTCTCGAGCGTTTCCGCGCTCTTGAGCAGCGGCCGCTTGACCTGAATGCAGCCGGAAGCCGCCGTCTCGTGGCGAGCGGTTTGGTGAGCGCATTCCAGGCCGCATCCCTCATAGAGTACAGGCTCGAGAGCGGCGAAATTCTGTCTTATACGGAGCTTGGCCTGGTGGATGGTTTTACTCCCGCTTATGCTGAGGCGCTGCGCCCGTTTACCGTGCTCGGCGTCAGCTCGCCTCCAGGGCAGCGGCCCTTGCGAGCCGTACATAACGACTTGATGCTCAGGGGCTCCGCCAGGGAGAGCGAAGGCTGGACTCCGGCCGGCGGGTTTCGGTACCGCTTTTCGGCGGGGGAGTGGGCGGAAGTGAACTGGAGCTCGCGAACGACCTACTCCGAGACGGCTCCGAGGCTTGGCACGGTCAGCGCCGCCGTCTATGGCCGGAAGTACCTCGGCAAACTGGTGCTGGGCCATTTCAACGCCCGCCTCGGCCAGGGGCTGGTGCTTTGGGACGGCTTTTCCGCAACTCCGTGGAGCGGGGTCGGGACTTTCCGCCGGAGCGGCACCGGCTTCTCGCCGACCGGCTCCTTCAGCCCCGGCAGGTGCGGGGCGGCCGCCGACTTCGGACTTGGGGCCTGGAGCGCCTCAATTGCGTATTCGTTTACAGACAAGCTGCCTATGGGTGCTCTCGGCTATATAGGCAAGCGTTTTTCACTGGGCCTCAGCGTGGCAGGACGGAGCGTCGGCGCGGACTTCAAGCTGGGCTACCCCGGAGGCGTGGTGTTTGGAGAAGCCGCCTGGAAAGGGGAGCCTGCGGCCGTGCTCGGCACGCTGTGGATTCCGTCGTACGGATACAAGGCGGGTGCGCTCCTGCGTTACCTCTCGGGCACTCCCGACATAGCGCTGGGAGCGTCAGGGAAGACTTTTGAAGCCCTCGTGTACGGCAGTCCCGCCCAGTTCCGGAGTTTTGCGCGCTTTGCTCCTTCCTGGCAGGCGGGACCTTTCCGGATTGCGCCTTCGCTGCGGCTGGCGGCCCGCCACAAAGACTTCTGGCGCCTGGATGGGCGGGGCGAGGCTGAAGTGTCGCTGGAGCCTTTCGTGCTGCGCTCCAGGCTGGATGTGGTGCACGGCCGCGGACCGGCGTGGCTCTTCAACGTCGAGGGCGGAGCCGTGGGAGAAAAAGCGAAGGCGTGGCTGCGCTGGACCCTTTTTTGCATAGACCAGTGGGATGACAGGATATATGTATATGAACGGGACGTCCCGGGGTCGTTCAATGTCCCGGCCTATTACGGAAGGGGCTGGGCACTGTCTTTCGCAGGCAGTTGGAAACCGTCCCGGAGGCACCGTCTCGATTGCAGGGTATCGTATGTCGAATATCCTTGGAACACAACGTATAAAGCTTCTAAATTTGAAGTCAAGCTTCAGTATCAGCTTTCGCTGTGAAAACCTAATTTAGAAAGGGGGATATTGAAAAGTGAGAATTATTTCGTATTTTTGCATATTATGGGAAAAGTAATAGCTATAGCAAACCAGAAAGGAGGCGTGGGAAAGACCACTACAGCCATCAACCTCGCCGCCTCTCTCGCTGCTTTGGAAAAGAAAGTGCTGATCATCGACGCCGATCCCCAGGCCAACACGACTTCCGGTCTCAATTTCTCTCCCGACGATGACAGGCACCGCAGCCTGTACGAGCTTATGGAGGGCGCGATTTCCGTGGAAGACGCGCTTATCCAGACTGAGATGTCCGGACTGCATATGATACCTTCGCACATCAACCTTGTGGGTATCGACATAGAAATGATAGGCGAGGAGAACCGCGAGTCCGTGCTGAAGAAAGCCATCGCCCCCATCCGCGATTCCTACGACTACATCATAATCGACTGTTCGCCCTCGCTGGGCTTGATCACAGTCAACACCTTGACAGCAGCCGATTCCGTGATAATTCCCGTGCAGCCCGAGTTTTTTGCCCTGGAAGGCCTCGGCAAGCTGCTCCAGACCATCCGCATCATCCAGAACGGCCTGAATCCTTCGCTGACCATCGAAGGCTTTGTGGTGACTATGTTCGACGGCCGCACCAAGGTGCACCAGCAGGTCCTGGCGGAGCTTCGCGAGCATTTCAAGGACCTCGTGTTCAAGACGGTCATACAGCGCAACATCCGCCTCAGCGAGGCTCCCTCGCACGGCAAGCCCGTACTGCTGTATGAGATTTCCTGCTCCGGTTCCACGAACTATCTTAACCTGGCTTCGGAAGTGCTCGAGCGCAACGGAGACAAAACGGTACAGCAATGAGCACAAAGCAGAGAGGTTTAGGCAAGGGCCTGAGCGCCCTTATGGGGTCTGTCCCCGCCGCCGACCAGCTACGGAAGCCTGTCGGCTACATCAACAAAGAAATCGCAGGTGCGAGGACCGTCTCCGAGGCGGACATCCTTCGCATCCCTATGGATATGATCGAGGCAAATCCTTTCCAGCCCCGTATCAATTTTGACCAGGAAGCTCTCGACGAACTGGCTGCTTCCATCCGCGTACTCGGTCTGATTCAGCCGATTACCGTGCGCCGCTCCGCTCCCGGGCGCTACCAGATAATCAGCGGCGAGCGCCGTTACAGGGCCTGCCGCATCGCCGGGATGACTATGATTCCCGCATATGTACGCGACACCACGGACCAGGGTATGCTCGAGATGGCGATTGTGGAAAACATTCAGCGCCAGGACCTTGACCCCATCGAGGTGGCTATGAGCTACCAGCGCCTTATCGACGAATGCTCGCTCACTCAGGAGCAGATGGCCGACCGCGTCGGCAAGAAGCGCGTCACCGTGACCAATACGCTCCGCCTGCTGCGGCTGCCCGTGAAGGTTCAGCACGATCTCAAGGTGGGCCTGATCTCATCCGGACACGCCAAGGCGCTGCTCGGGCTGGAGGACGCCTCGCTGCAGGAAAAGCTCTGCGACCTCGTGATTACGCAGGGGCTTTCGGTGCGCGAGCTCGAGTCGCTGGTGCGCCGTACCCGTGAAAACGGCACGGCTCCCGTCGCAGCCCCCGCCGCGCAGCAGCTCCCGCTTCCCGAATCTTACGACCGTCTCCTCGGTTGCGTGGGCAAGTTCTTCAAGAAAGACATTTCGCTCCGCCGCAGCGCCACGGGGTCCGGTACAATGACCATACGCTTCAGTTCCGACTCCGAGGTGGAGGCTTTCCTGAAGGCGCTGGAAGAAGCACGCATCTGATGAAGAAAGTCCTTGCGTGCATAGTACTTTCGCTCTCTGCGATCATCGCTTCGGCGCAATTCCGTTCCGAAGCGTTTCAGCAGCAGTACAACGACGACAAGTCCTCTCCGACCGATTCCGTGGACGTGATGTTCTCCTTCAAGGAGTATTTCGCGGGCCTGGGACATCGCCAGGAAATCAAGATAGGCACGATGTTCGCCGGTTCGATGCTGGTCGTCGGCGGCGAGCAGATTTACAACCGCCAGTACTGGAAGCTGCCTATCGTGTACACCGGGATACTTGCGCCTCTGGGGGCAGGCATTTACCTGAACACGCAGGGCAACCACGATGCCGCGAAGTATTGCTTTATAGGCGCCGGGCTGGCGTACTGGGGCACGCTGATGGACGGCGTGGTGAGCTACCGCACCAACCAGTACCCGCTGCCTGGCAAGGCGACCTTGTACTCTCTGCTGCTTCCCGGCCTCGGGCAGGCATACAACGGTGAATTCTGGAAGATTCCTATCTATATCGGCGGCCTCGGTGCTGCATACTACTTCTACAACACCAACGAGATAAACTATCAGCGCTACCGCCGCATCTACAAGGAAGCCACGAGCACGGAGGTAACTTATACCGGTCCCATTACCGCCGAACAGGCCCTGTACTACCGCGATGTGTTCCGCCGTTACAGGGACTATTCCATATTGGCTATGGCGCTGGTGTACCTGCTGCAGGTCATCGATGCCAACGTGTTCTCGTATATGCACGATTTCGAAATTGCCGACGATATGGCACTCGACGTGCGTCCTTCCGTGATTACGCCCAATACCCAACTGGCATTCAATCCCCAGCCCGCTTTCGGACTGAGCGTAGGCCTGAAGTTCTGAGTGTCTATGAGCCGCAGCCTTCCCATAGTCTTTGCGCTTGCGCTGTTCCTTCTGCCGCTGCCGGCGGAAGCGCAGGTGCGGACGCTGCGCGACAGGAAGCTGGAAAGCGAGAATGCGGCCCTGAAGCGGCAGCTGGATTCGCTTAAGGCCCTGGTGGACAGTCTGAGGGCTGTAGAGAAGTCTTCCGACCGTGTCAGCGTGCTTGAGGAAGGCAATGACGTGCCTGCGTCGGCTTCGCGTCCGATGGACTATACGCCTGAGGTGACGGACAGCCTGCTTACGCTCTGGTACAGAAGCAATTTCAACAGGGACGGCGCCGGCCCCGGCTTCGATATGGACACGGTGCACCTGTCCTCCTCGGTGAGCGACACCGTAATGATGAATCGTCTTCTGGCGCTGAATCCGTATTTCACCCTTCCTTTCAATGAGGTCGTGAAGAACTATATGGTGCTTTACGCCGAGAAGAAAGGTGTGGCTATGCGTCAGGCAATGGGGCTGAGCAGCTATTATTTCCCTATTTTCGAAGAGGCTCTGCGCCAGCACGGCCTGCCTCTGGAACTGAAATATCTTGCCGTGGTGGAGTCTATGCTGAAGCCCACCGCCACGTCCCGCGCCGGTGCCAAGGGTATCTGGCAGTTTATGTACCGTACGGCCCGTTCGTACGGGCTGCGCATCGATTCTTTCGTGGACGAGCGTATGGACGTGGAGAAGGCCACCCAGGCGGCCGTCCGCTATCTTGGCAATCTCTACGATATGCTCGGGGACTGGCCCCTTGCCGTGAGTGCTTACAACTGCGGCGCCGGCAATGTCAACAAGGCGATACGCAGGGCAGGCGGCAAGCGGGATTTCTGGTCCGTATATCCATATCTGCCCCGTGAGACGAGGGGGTATATGCCTGCTTTCGTGGGCGTTATGTACGCATTTGCCTACAGCGGCGACTACGGCCTAACTCCTGAAGCCGTCGGAGCTCCGGGACAGGTGGACACCTTCGAGGTGAGCCGTAACCTTCACTTCAAACAGATTCAGGAAGTGGTCGGCGTGCCTCTTGACGAGTTGCAGTATTTGAATCCGGAGTATTACAACGATATCGTGCCCGGCAGCGGGGGAAAGTGCATCGTACGCGTCCCTTACGACTGGTCTGCGGCCTGGATTGCAGCCGATCAGGATTCGCTGTACACGCACAACGCCTCGCTTTATCTTTCCGAACAGGTGCTCAAGGAAATCGAGTCAGGGAAGGGAGGCAAGAGCGGCGGTGGAGCCAGGATCTGCCATACCGTGCGCAGCGGCGACACTCTCAGCCATATAGCCCGTCGCTACCACACCAGCGTAAAGCAGCTGATGAGCTGGAACCATCTTCGTTCCGACCGGCTCAGCATCGGTCAGAAAATCTACATCTATTAGAATCAGGCCTCGGGGCGGCCTACGAGGGGAAGTCCCCGTCAGGCGACTTTGAGGAAATGGGGGCCGAAGCGCTCGAAAGCTTCGCGCTCCAGCATTTCGCGGTCGTCGGGATGCGCGATGCTGATCAGCAGACGGGCGCGCTCCTGCAGGCTGCGGCCGTAAAGGTCGACGGCGCCGTATTCAGTCACGATCCAGTGCGCGTCAGCGCGGGGCGTGACGATGCCGCCGCCGGGATTTATCGTGCTGACTATCTTGTTCTTGCCTTTGTTGGTGCGGGATGCGAAAGCAGTGATGCTCTTGCCGCCCTCCGACATAGAGGCGCCGCGCACGAATTCCACCTGGCCGCCGGTGCCGCTGAAAATGCGCATACCTATCGAGTCGGCGCTGATCTGGCCGGTAAGGTCGACTTCCGTGGCGCTGTTGATGGCCTTCATACGGTGGTTGCGCGAGATGACCCAGGGGTCGTTGGTGTAGGTGATGTCGCGCATCAGCACGTCGGGATTGTGGTCGATGAAGGAATAGACCTCCTGCGAGCCGAGCAGGAAGGATGCAACGACCTTGCCCTTGTCAATCTGCTTGCAGGAACCGTTGATGACGCCTTTCTTGATGAGACGCAGCAGGCCGTCGGCAAACATTTCCGTGTGCAGGCCGAGATTCTTGTGGTCTCCCAGCTGCGAGGCGAGTGCGTTGGGAAGGGCTCCGATGCCCATCTGCAGGCAGTCGCCGTCGTCCACGAGGGCCGCGCAGTTCTTGCCAATCTGCATTTCGGTGGGCGTGGGTTCGGCGAAGTTGGCGGTCACCAGGGGCGTGTCGTCCTGCACCAGATAGTCAAAAGCTTCCAGCGGGATGAGGTCGCCGAGGGCGAACGGCACGTTGGGATTTATGACGCCTATCACGAGGTCGGCGGTCTGGATGGCAGCCACTGAGCAGTCCACGGACGTGCCGAGCGACACCCGGCCTTCCGCATCGGGCAGCGATACGTTTACCAGTGCGGCGCCGAGCTTGATGGCTCCGCTCTTGTAGAGGCGGGGAGTCTCGCCGAGGTGGACGGGAGTGTAGTCGGCATAGCCGGCATTGACATTGGCGCGCACGTTGGGCCCCACGAAGAAGCCCTGCTCGAAGAAGATGCCTTCGTACTTGGGTTCGCTGTACGGGGCGGGACCTTCGGTGTGGAAGTGGTGGAAGTGCAGGTCCGTGACATCGCCTGCATCTGCCCTGCGTACGAGGGCCTGGATCAGACAATGGGGGACACTTGCGACGCTGCTTAAGTGTATGTGGCTGTGGGAGGGGATGTGGCTTACCGCCTCATCGGGGCTGACAAATCGGATCTCTTTCATAACGGATGCAAAGATAGGGAATCATTTGCAATTTACGGACATTTACAGGTTATTGAGATCATATTTTTTTATCAGCGCGCTGATCTCGGGGTCGAGGTTGCCCCGGTGCACGTAGGACGGCTCCTGGGCGCAGGCGTGGACATAGCATTGTACGGCCCTCTGCTCGTCGCCTTCGCGGGAGTACAGGATGGCCAGCAGGTAATTCACGGGCCCGTCGGGCTCAAGCCGCCTGAGAATCTCCATCGCGGAGGAATTTCGGTCCAGGGCCACGTATGCGACTGCTGTGTTGAAATCCTTGTAGGGTTGCAGCCTTTTCAGGGCTTCCTCGTAGTCGTGGTCGCGCAGGTACTGCACGCCGCGCATATAGACAGTGTCCAGCTCGGTAGTGTGGACCGTGTCTTTCAGCATACCCTTGCGATGGAGGAAGAAGTTGAATTTGACCACCCGCAGGCGGGGATATATTTTTTCTCTGAGGTAGCGGTAATGCGGCGAGCGCGAGAGCTGCTTTTCCCGTATGTCCGGGTCTTTGTACAGGGCCGCGAGCTGCTTGTATTCTTGTTTGGCCGCGTCTTTCAGATACTCGTCCGATTCAATCAGGACGTTGAGCATCTGCCAGTTTTCGCCTCCGCTGCGGCTGTTGAATGAGATGGGGGCAGGCTTGAGGGTCTCTATGACCTCGTCGCCGAGGGCAAGGACGATTCCGGCCTCTCTCGAAAGAGAATCGCTGAGCTGCGCCGCGAAATGAGAAAAGTAGTCTGAAGCGGCCCGCGCGCGCCTTTCGGAAAGGGCCTCATTGCTTTTCGCCGCACCTTCAGGCGAGGCGTAGGCCTCGACGCAAATCGAGTCCAGGTCGAAAGTCTCATTGACCAGCAGCTCCCTGAAATTGCCTTTGATCCGGTCTATCTCCCCGGGGTTGTTGCCCAGCTGCGGGTCTATGTTTGCCTTCCCTTGAGGGAATTCGATGTAGCAGGCTGTGTTGGCCTCCACCTTGCGTTCGATTATCTTCTTCAGGTAGCGCTCGCTGCCGTCGGCCAGCCCTGAGATCGAGGAAATGTAAAATGTGAGCGGTTCGCTGCGGGGGATGGTATAGATGCGCTTGCCTTGCTCGCGGATGTCGCCGGAGAGCACTATCTCCACCTTCCTGAGCTTCGGCCTGGTGTTGATGGTCTGGACGTAATTGTAGATGAAGTCTCCGTTGTCATTCTGGATGACGGTGTCGAGGCGTATGCCTTCCGTGACGATGGGAGCCTTTACGAATCGTCTGTACATCAGGTTCTTGCGGCCGGCGCGCCGCTTGTTCCAGCGCTTCCACAGCTTCCAGGTGTAGTGCTCTACGGCCTGGCGCTCCGTGACGCCGTATGCGGAGGCGAACTGCTCGTCGGAGACGTAGGTGGTATCGTTGCGGAAGGCATAGACCTCGGGTATGTTGCGCTCTATGAAGATTTCCAGGGCGCCGAGGTTGATGAATCTCGTGGTGTCCGTGATTATGGAATTCAGGAAGCGTCTGTACTGCTCGTAGCCCCTTAGCTGAGCCTTGCGGTAGTCACGTCCGGTTATTATCACCGGATCGAGCCGGAGGGAATCGCCCAGTATATACATATCGGGGTCGAGCCGCAGCTGCCAGCGGCTGTCCTGCATATCCCGGGGCACGATCACCTGAAACTCCAGGTCCACGCGCCCCCGGCGCTCGGCAACGTTGCGGAACCTCGCGGTGACAACCGCTGCGTCCAGCCGCTCGGTGGCCACCATTTCACCGTCTTCGTCGCGGATTGCGTTCATTATCAGCATCTCGTGGCCTTCGAAATCCACGATCTGCAAGGTGTCCCGCGTTTTTCGGGGAATCTTGATTTCGCGCAGCGTCTTCTGCGAATCGGAAGGCAAGGCGAGCCTGGCCTGCATTTCCACCGATCTGATTTGCTCGATTTTCTTGTGTGTGCCACAGGCGGCTGCGGCAAGGTCTACCTCTACACCAGCAACCCGGACGTCGCCTGCGGCGCGGGCGTCGCCATGGGCTACCGCGCGTTCGCCAGGATCGCGAACAAGGAGGTGTACCCGTGGCCCCCGCCC
>R27__coassemble_1721_pt1 | contig 9554 bp, 9 predicted proteins | sample R27__metabat2_high_PE_017 | metagenome-assembled genome bin R27
TTCCAGGGCTGGGCCAGACGGGCCATAGCGTCGTAAACGCTGGAGTCTCCGTGCGGATGGTACTTACCGAGCACCTCACCTACGATACGGGCTGATTTCTTGGTCTGTCCGCTGAAACTCAGTCCGAGTCCGTCCATTCCGAAAAGGACTCGGCGCTGCACCGGCTTGAGGCCGTCACGCACGTCAGGAAGGGCACGGGACACGATAACCGACATCGAATAATCGATGTAGGCGGTGCGCATCTCGTGGTCTATTTCTACCGGCTCTATATAGCCGTGGACGATTTCTTCACTATCCATAAATTAACTTTGGTTATAAACATACAAAGATAATAAAATATTCGTAAAAAATTGCCATATTTGCGCTATGCAATACTGCTTTTCCGACGATTTTCTGAAAATTCTCGAGTTCAGCCTCGACGAGGCCATCCGCACGGGCTGGCACAATATATGCCCCGACCATATAATGCTCGCAATACTAAGGCATTCGGACAACGACGCCTGCCGTGCTCTACGGGACGCCGGACTCGACCCGTCCTTCCTCAAAAGCCGCATAGACGATTCCATTTTCGTCCCGGAGCAGATTCCCTGGAGCGAGAGGGAGAAGCTGAACTTCTGCGAATCCGCGCGCTCGATGCTTTCCCACGCCTCCGTGGAAGCCGCCCGCTGCCACAGCGCCAAAATCACTCCCCTGCACTACCTGCTGGCCGTCTGCCGTATGGCAGGATGCTACAGCCACGACATTCTCGACGAAGAGAAGGCCGGCCTGCCCGAACTTCTGAAGGCAGCGGGAATCGAAGGCTACGGGCTCGCCCCCGCCGCTGCAGAGCAAGAAAAATCCGCAGCTCCGGACCCTCAGGTCCTGGCCGCGGAAATAGAAAAGCGCATACGGGAGGGCTATTCCGTCAACAGCCCCATAGCCAGCTAAGCGGTCATACGGTCAAGAGCCAGCTTCACGAGTTCCGCCACGCGGGGCTTGTAGTCGGTGTTGGCGTCCTTGAGGTAGCGGTGCGCAATGGCGCAGCACACGGTGCCGGCATTGTGGCCCAGTTTGGCCGCCATTCCGGCAAGCGCAGAGCCTTCCATCTCGAAGTTGGTAATCTTGTAGCCCTTGAATTCGAATGTCTCGAAATCCTCGAGCATATTGGGCATTGCGAGCTTCTGGCGCACGACGCGTCCCTGGGGCCCGTAGAAGCCGGAGGCTGAAATGGTCATACCTTTGACGGTGCAGTCCTCGAACCGGTCGATGATGCGCTGTCCGGCACGCACGAAATAAGGATCGGGGAGGTGCTTGTCCCAGTGGACGTGCTCCTTGAAAGCCTCTTCGAAGTCGAGCAGGGCCACGCTGTCGCGGTTATCGTACCAGTTGAGCAGGCCGTCGCAGCCGACCGAGATGTGCGAGAAGATGAACGCGCCCAGAGGAATCTCGGGCTGGATGGCGCCGCAGGTGCCGATACGGAGGATGTCGAGGCTGGTGTGCTCGGGCTTGACTTCACGGGTCTCGAAGTCCACGTTCGCGAGGGCGTCGAGCTCGGTCATCACGATGTCTATGTTGTCAGTGCCGATACCGGTGGAAAGCACGGTGACGCGCTTGCCGTTGTAGAGACCGGTAGCCCACACGAATTCACGGGAAGCGTTTTCACATTCGATGCTGCTGAAGTAAGACTTGACCATAGCCACACGGCCGGGGTCGCCGACAAGGATCACTGTCGGAGCAAGCTGCTGGGGACGGATGTGAATGTGGAAGGCAGAGCCGTCGCCATTGATAATCAGTTCGGATTCGGGGATACGCATAATACTGTGGTTTAATGTTTTTTACGTTTGGATGAACGCAGGCGGCTCGACGACCGGACCATCAGGTCGTCGGCCCAGTTGCCGCGGGGTGCAAGTATGTCGATAATGACCGCCACGGTTGTGAAAAGCGCCGTCAGGTGGAACAGAGGATCGTTGCGGGTAATGACAAAGTCCACTATGAGCCAGGACTGGAGGGCGAAGGTGATGATCGCCGAAAGCACCGTGGTGCGCACCTGGAACACACGGAAGCGCCAGGTGGTCAGCGCCAGGACGTTCAGCAGCGTGATCACTATCAGAAGCACAAGGTAAGGCCAGTAAGAGACATAGCTGATGTCTCCGGCCTTGTTACAGAAAAACAGCGCCGCGATAAGCGCGGTTGAGATTGCAAGATAAAGGGGCTGAACTCTCTGCCACATACTATACTCTTGAATTGAAACGGGCAAGCACGGCCTGCTCGTAGGTTTTTGACACGGGGATGCGGGGCGTGGAGTCGTTTTCCAGCTCGATGAAATAGCCTTCACGCTGGGACGACAGCAGGCGCACCTTGCGGATGTTGATGATGTATTTGCGATGGCAGCGCACGAGGTCGCTGTCGGCAAAGCTCTCCTCCACCGTCTTAAGGCGGCAGCGGAGCATATATTTCTTCATTTCGCCCAGGCTGTCGGAATACCAGACCTGGATGTAGTTGTCGTCGGATTCTATAAAAAACAGGTTGTCCGGGCTGATGACGAACTTGAGGGCTCCGGAATTGTCAAACAGCGTGATACGCTTCTCCTCGCTGGGCGGAATGGGGGCGTCGCTGACCACGCTTTCGTAGCTCATCAGCCGTATGGTATTGTCCTTGTCTTCAATCAAGAAATACTGGGCGGCAAGCACATAGGGGATGCCCAGGGAGATGGAGGCATAGACCAGTGCGCTGGCAAACACACGCCAGAACCTCATATTCTCGAGACGTATGATGCCGAAGTTGTCTCCTTCAATTGTAAAAAAAGAGTAGATCAGCGCAATCAGCACGATTTCAGCGAGATTCCAAAGCACGTAGTGCAGTATCGTGAAATTTTCGGCGCCTCTGAGCATATAAAGCCCCACCTTGCTGAACGAGACAATCGCAAGGGCTATGGCATAGAATACGACCGTGAACCAGAAAGCCTCGCTGCGTCCGAGATTGAACCAGGCATTGTGCGAAAAGGGTATGCTCACCAGCAGGAACACAAGCGAAAAGAAGGCCGTGAAAGTCACGGTCGTCACAAGCTGATGCTTTCCCAGGAGGGCCCTGGGGAACTGGTCTCGCAGAGATGGCATTTCTACTGCAAATATATGAAAAAGTTTGTATATTTGCGAGCTAAACAATGCCCCAATGGAAAAAAGAGTAGTAGTCACCGGACTCGGCGTCCTGACCTGTATCGGCAACGATGTTCAGACTTTCTGGAACAGCCTGAAAGACGGCGTGTGCGGCATCGATTTCATAACTGAGTTCCCAACCGACGGGCTTCCCGTCAAGATAGCCGGAAAGATACGTGGCTTCGACCCCGCCCTGTATGGGATGGACAAAGCGTTCATCCGCAAGCAGGACCCCTTCACCATCTACGCTATGGCCTCGGCCTGGCAGGCGATGCAGGATTCGGGGCTGGTGGCCGGCGAGAATATTGACCCCGGCAGGCTTTCGACCTATGTCAGTTCCGGCATTGGCGGCTTCGAGACTATACAGCGAGAAGTCACCAAGATGGTGGAGGACCCCACCGGACAGTGGATTTCTCCCCTCTTCGTACCTACGATGATTTCGGATATGGCCGGCGGGCAGATTGCCATAAAGTTCGGCGCCCGCGGCTCCTGCATCGACATCGTGACCGCCTGCGCCACGGCGACCCACTCCATAGGAGAGGCCTACCGCAACATCAAGCACGGCTATTCCGACGCCATCATCGCCGGCGGCACCGACCACTGCGCGATTCCCATCGGAGCCGCAGCATTCGGCAACGCCCGCGCCCTTACCCGCGCCGAAGACCCCAAGCACGCAAGCCTTCCCTTCAACGCCAATCGCGGCGGGTTCGTGATGGCGGACGGCTCCGGAGTGCTGATACTGGAAGAATACGAGCACGCAAAGGCGCGCGGAGCCAAAATCTACGCAGAAATAGTAGGTTACGGCAGCACCTGCGACGCCTACCACGCCACAGCCCCGCGTCCGGACGGCAGCACCCAGGCGGCCTGCATATCCGAGGCCCTTCGGGAAGCCGGCTACCAGCCCGGCAAGGACCAAGTCTATGTCAACGCCCACGGCACCGGCACGCAGCTCAACGACGTGGCCGAAACCGCAGCCTACAAGATTGCCTTCGGGCAGGAAGCTTACCGCATCCACATCAGCAGCACCAAGAGTATGCACGGACATATGTTCGGAGCGGCCGGTGCCGCCGAGGCCATAGCCACCGTGCTCGCCCTCAAGAACGGCATCATCCCCCCCACCATCAACCTCGACACTCCCGACCCCGAGTGCGACCTGGACTACACGCCCAACGTTGCCGTCGAGGCTCAGCTGTCGCTCGGCCTCTCCGACTCCTTCGGCTTCGGAGGACACAACGCCTGCATCGCCTTCCGGCCTTACAGGCCCTGAACGCTTCGCGTCAGCCATTATCCCCCTGCCTCCCAGGGCTAAGGTGGCTGCTCCCCTTGACACCAGTCAGGACGGGACTCGCCCCGTGAAATGCAATCTATTTAAAATCAGCACCTTACAATAAATCGTCCCGGTCAAAACACCGGGACGATTATTTATAACGGCTTATCCGACAGCGACTTGCATTTCACGGTCGAGCGGGCCCTTGCATCATCGAATTATTATTCTTACCTTGCAAGTGTCTAAAAATGTGATGTGAGATATGAAGAGAAGGCCTTTTCACAATGGAGTTCTGAATCATTGCTATCAGCGAAGCGCTGACGGCGGAGTCCTGTTTTATACATACGGCGACCATTTGGTCTATTTCACTAAATACTGCCAGTCCGCCCGCAAGTATGGCATTCAGGTTCTGGCGCTATGCCAAATGCCGGATCATACCCACGACGCCATACAGGCACGGCGAAAAGAAGACCTGGCCCTTTTCAAACAAGAAACAAACAGCTGGTATGCTCGTAAGCTGAATGATTTCGCCGGGACCGCAGCCCCGGTTTTCGAAAGCGCATTCGGGAGCGCGCAAAAATGGGGAGACAAAAAGATACGTACGAATCTCATTTATGTCGGGAACAACCCTGTGGAGCGCAAACTCGTATGCAAGGCGGAAGAATACAGGTGGAACTACCTCGCCCACGGCACCTCCGACCATCCTTTTTCAGAGAAGCTGGTCATCCGCAATGCCGGCTGGGCAATGAGGAAGGCCGTCAAGGAAATAAGCCGCACTTTTGAAGCCGGACGTCCCCTGAACCATCAAATGACAGGGCGCCTTTTCAAAACTCTCAACACACAGGAATGCCAGCAACTTACCGACTTCATCATCAAGACCTACAACGTAATAGATTACGAGACCGCCGCCGGATATTTCGGAGGTTATGACAATATGCTCATCGCTATGCACGCAAGCACCGGAAGCGAATATGACATCAGGGAGACCTTTACCGGAAAATCAGATCTCTGCTATTCCAAGATGAGCAGAACGCTCCAGCAGACCGGCAAAGTCAAAGACATCCACGAAATACTGTCCTGGACACAGGATGCCAAGACTGACTGTTTTATGTATCTGCTACGGAAGACAGATACCCCACCTGAACAGATTGCCAAATTCCTCCACTTAAGCCGTGAAATGTAAGTGATTCACAGCCAGAGATTAACAAGAAATCGTCCCTGCGTTTTAACCGGGACGATTATTCGTAACACGCTGGGACTCAGCGCCTTGCGTTTCACGGCCGTTTGAAGGCCGGTTATTCCCCTGCTTCCTTAAGACGCTCCGCGTTTTCGGCAATCTGGAGCTGATCGATGCATTCCTGGATATCACCGTCCATAAAGACAGGCAGGTTGTACATACTCCAGTTAATGCGGTGATCGGTCACACGGCCCTGCGGATAGTTGTAAGTACGGATTTTGGCGCTGCGGTCGCCGGTGGAGACCATAGTCTTGCGCTTGGCCGCTATGCCGTCGAGGTACTTCTGGTGCTCCAGGTTGTAGAGCCTTGTACGGAGCTCTTCGAAAGCGCGGTCCTTGTTCTTGAGCTGCGAACGCTCTTCCTGGCACTGCACCACCAGACCCGAAGGAATGTGGGTGAGGCGCACTGCGGAATAGGTCGTATTCACGCCCTGTCCGCCGGGGCCCGAAGAGCAGAAAAGGTCGAGACGGATATCGTCCCAGCTGAGGTCCACGTCAAACTCGCCCGCTTCGGGGAACACAGCCACCGAAGCCGCTGAAGTCTGGATGCGACCCTGGGTCTCGGTCTGCGGCACCCGCTGGACGCGGTGCACGCCAGACTCATACTTCATCACGCCATAGACGCCGTCTCCGCTGAGCTTGAAGACGATCTGCTTGAAACCGCCGGAGGTGCCGGGCGCCTGGTCAGTGACCTCGAGACGCCAGCCCTTGGACTCGGCAAAGTGCTGATACATACGGAAAAGGTCGCCCGCAAAAATGGCGGCCTCGTCTCCTCCTGTACCGCCGCGGATTTCCACGATGGCATTCTTGGAGTCGTCGGGATCGGCGGGAATCAGCAGGAGCTTGATTTCCTGCTCGAGAGCGGGAATCCTGGGCTCAAGCTCGGCAATCTCTTCGCGGGCCATCTCCCGGAGTTCCTCGTCCTTCTCATTGAGCATAATGTCCTTGGCCGACTGCAGGTCGGAGACAACCTTCTCATACTCGTGGCCCTTCGCGATGATGGGCTCGAGCTCCTTATAGTCCTTGTTGAGCTGGACGTACTTCTTCATATCGGACATCACTGCCGGATCCGACAGCTGGTCCTGTATGGACTTGAACTTTCCTTCGAGGGAAAGCACCTTTTCAATCAATGTGTTCTCTGCCATAGCTTAAGCTATTTTCTTGATATAGCAGCGACGCCTCATAAAAGGCTCGTGCTCATAACTGTTCCAAATATTCACGGCGCTGTTTGACTCTATCTGAGGATTCGAAATCGCCCAGCGGTTGCCGATGCGCGCGGCCTTGTCGGCCATTTCCTTGTAGTACACGGCGGAGACGCCCTTGTTCTGCCACTCGGGCACGGCGCCGTTGATCATCAGGTCGGTGGTTTCGTAATTGCGGAGGGCTTTGAGCAGATGTATCCAGCCGAAGGGGAAAAGATGTCCCTTAGCCTTCTGAAGGGCCTTGGATATACTCGGGAAGGAGATTCCGAAAGCTACGATTTCATCATTCTCGTCCAGCAGCAGGCAGCTGGCCTTGTCGGAGATGAAGCGCATAGACATACGGGCTTCCTCCTCTATCTCTTCTTCCGTGAACGGGATGAAATTATAGACCGTCTGGGCGAAACTGTCCGAATACACGTGGAAGAAATGGCGCACCAGCTCCTTGTCTTTCTTGAGCTTGTCCAGGCTTCCGAAATGCAGGTTGTAGCGCTCCTCCACAATCTTTGCGACCCTGCGGGCCTTCTCGGGCACGCCGTGGTTGGCAACCATCTTGTACTGCACCCAGTCGCACTCCTTCTCGAATCCGAGAGCCGCCATTAAATCATTGTAGTACGGGAAGTTGTAAAGGCAGTTGAAGGGCGGGATATTCTCATAGCCCTCAACCAGCATACCCTGCTTGCCGAGGGTGTTGTAGTAGAGAGGACCGTGGATTTCTTCCATACCCTGAGCGCGTGCCCAGTCTTCCGCAGCTCCAATCAGCATCCTTGCAACCTCCAGGTCGTTGATGCAGTCAAACCACCCGAAGCGCACGCTCTTGCGGGAGTAGCGTTCATTAAAGCGGGGGTTTATCATAGCGCAGATGCGTCCGACCACCCGGCCGCCGTCCTGGACGAGCCAGAGCTTATTGGTGCAGTACTTAAGGCTCGGAGACTTGGTCAGCGAGTGAATCTGGTCCGAGTGCAGGGCCGGCACATACTGCGGGCAATTCCTGTAAAGCTCATCCGGAAAGCGGACAAACTTCAGCAGCTGGGAACGCGATTTGACTTCTACAAGATTAAACATAGCCTGCAAAGTTACGAATTTTCTTCCATACTGACAATATAATCCACTGCTGCCTGCGCGCACACGCACCCGAAAACCGCCGGCAGATAGGACACGGTTCCGGTCTGGGATTTCTTGTTGCGGCTCTCTTCGAGCACCACCGAACTGCGGTCCGGCTTCTCCGATGAGAACACCGCCCGGAAGCCGCTCGTGATGCCCAGGCGGTGCAGGCGCTTGCGCAGCATATGCGCCAACGGGCACTGGAAGGTGCGGGAAATGTCATCCACACGCACCTTGGTAGCATCCCGCTTGGAGCCGCTTCCCATAGAGCTGACCAGATAAAGCCCCTGCGAGAGGCAGTACTGGATAAGGGCTATCTTGGGGCTGAGAGTGTCGATGGCATCGACCACGCAGTCAGGCCTGATGCCTTCAAAAAGCGAAGCGACGCTGCCCTCGTCGAGGTATTCCTCCAACGTGCGGAGCTCCAGCGCAGGATTTATATCCAACAGGCGCTCGCGCATCACCGCGCACTTCGGGCGGCCAACGGTGGAGTGCAGCGCCGGAATCTGGCGGTTGATGTTGGTTTCCGACACGCAGTCTGCGTCCACGAGCACCATCTTCCCCACTCCGGCGCGTACCAGCATTTCGGCAGCCATAGCTCCGACTCCCCCTATGCCGACCACGACCACACAGGCATCCTGCAGTCTCCCGAGGCCCTCCTCGCCAAGCAGCATCGCGCTGCGTTCCTGCCACGACTGCATACCCTACTGCATCCAGCGGCTGAGCCAGTCGAAGAATACACGGTGCCAGTACAGGGCGTTCTGCGGCTGGAGAATCCAGTGGTTTTCCTCCGGGAACACCACCAGCTTGCTGGGCACGCCCATCATCTGGGCGGCGTTGAAAGCGGCCATTCCCTGCTCGTACGGGATACGGTAATCCATCATCCCGTGGATGCAAAGGATGGGCGTATGCCACTTGGTGACCATATCCACGGGGGCGTTGGCATAATGCCTGCGGGCGCGTGGCGTATCTGCATAAGGCGCACCGGCCTGCTGCATACCGCCAAAGGTGATGCCGTCACCGGCCGGGCCCTGCTCACCCTCGCGGTAAGCGTACTCCGTCAGGCCGCCGTTGTCCCAGTTGGCGAACCACATCTCCTCGGTGGTGTACCAGAGATGGCGCTCGTCAAAAATGCCGGCGTGCGCTATGAAACAGTCGTACAGGTCTCCGTGCAGTCCTTCCAGCATATAGGCCGAATAGCCGCCGTAGGAAGCGCCCACGCAGGCTAGCTTGCCCACGTACGGCCGGCTCTTGATATAACGGCCGGCGCTCAGGTAGTCCTGCATATTGAGTCCGCAGTAGTCGCCGCTGATCTGCTCTTTCCATTCCTGGCCGAAAGCGGTGGTGCCGCGACGGTTGGGCATTATGACGATGTAGCCTTGCTGGGCCATCATACGGTAGCACCATCTGTAGCTCCAGTCCTGAGAATTGGTGCCCTGGGGGCCTCCGAGCACGATTTCGATTGCCGGATAACGCTTCGACGGGTCGAACTTCGGCGGATAGAGCACCCAGCACTGCATCTGCGTATGATCTACCGTCTCCACGCAAACGCTCTCCGCCCGAGGCTCGTCAAGTTGCCGCAGTATAGCTCCGTTGACGTCGGTAATGGGCTCG
>R27__coassemble_1773_pt1 | contig 9354 bp, 8 predicted proteins | sample R27__metabat2_high_PE_017 | metagenome-assembled genome bin R27
AAAAACGTGCGTTTCGTGATGGCCGGCAGCGGAGATATGATGAACCGCGCCATACGTCAGGTAGCCCGTCTGGGCATATCAGACCGCTTCCACTTTACCGGCTTCCTCCGCGGGGCCGAGGTGCAGAAGATGTTTGCCCTGTCGGATGTGTATATTATGCCGTCGGTCTCCGAGCCTTTCGGCATTTCGCCCCTCGAGGCTATGCGTACCGGCGTGCCTTCGATCATTTCCCATCAGTCGGGCGCGGCAGAAGTGCTCAAGTACGCCCTCAAGGTGGATTTCTGGGATGTGGATGCCCTTGCCAACGACATCTACGCCCTCGTGACCTATCCCGCCCTGACGGAGTTCGCCTCCAAGCAGGGATACGATGAGGTCAATGAACTTAAATGGAACGGCGCCACAGCCAAATTGAAAAAAGTTTACGAATCACTGTTATGAAAAAGTCAATCTGCCTTTATTTCCAGGTCCATCAGCCCACGAGACTACGTCAGTACCGCTTCTTCGATATAGGCAAGGACTCCCACTACTATGACGACTTCGCCAACCGCACCATCCTCCGCAGGGTGGCTCAGAAGTGCTATCTTCCTATGAACGAGCTCCTGCTCGAAGCGATAGGGAAGAGCAAGGGCAAGTTCAAGGTGGCTTTTTCCATCTCCGGTTCAGCCCTCGAGCAGTTCGACCGTTATGCTCCCGAGGTGCTTGAGAGTTTCCGTAAACTGGCTGCCACCGGCTGCGTGGAGTTCCTGTGCGAGACCTATTACCACTCGCTCGCGTCCCTGGCCGCACCTTCCGAGTTCATACATCAGGTCGAGAAACACAAGAAGCACGTCCAGGATGACCTGGGCGTGGTCCCCACCGCTTTCCGCAACACCGAGCTCATCTACTCCGACGACATAGCCCGCCAGGTGTACGACCTCGGCTTCAAGACTATGCTGACCGAAGGCGCCCGCCATATTATGGGCTGGCAGAGCCCCAACTATGTCTATCTTGCAGAGTCCCAGCCCAAGCTCAAGCTTCTCCTGCGCAACTACGGCCTGAGCGACGACCTTGCATTCCGATTCTCCGACAAGGGCTGGAAGGAGTGGCCCCTCACCGCGGAAAAGTATGTCGGCTGGCTGGCTGAGGCCGAGGGTGACATCATCAACCTGTTTATGGACTACGAGACCTTCGGCGAGCACCAGAAGGCCGAGAGCGGCATATTCGACTTTATGCGTGCGCTGCCTTCGCAGGCACTTGCCGCCGGACTCAGCTTCGTCACCCCTTCGCAGGCGACTAAGAATGTCAAGCCCGTGGCATCCCTGAGCGTTCCCGACCCCATCTCCTGGGCGGACGAGGAAAGGGACCTGAGCGCCTGGCTCGGCAACGAACTCCAGCAGGACGCATACAACAAGCTCTACCGCCAGACCGAAAAGCTCGCCCTCATCGGTGATCCTGAGCTGTGGGCTGACTTCGGCCACCTGCAGGAAAGCGACCACTTATATTATATGTGTACCAAATTCTTCTCGGACGGTGAAATCCACAAGCGCTTCAGCCCTTACGAGACGCCTTACGAGGCGTTCATCAACTATATGAACGTGCTCAGCGATTTCATTATCAGAGTGAACGAAGCACAATAGTCCGGCAGATTATGAAATTTTTTATTATCTTCGCGGGCTAATTCAGAACAAGATGCAGAACAACAGATTTGATATAGGAGAACCGGCCTGGAAAAGCGTGATGGTCACGCGCCATCTGCCGGAAGAACTCAAAGGGCTCGAGACCCTTTGCAAGAACCTTTGGTGGTGCTGGAACGAAGATGCCAAGTTGCTCTTCCGTTCCATCGACGCTGACATCTGGCACACTTCCGGCCACAACCCGATGGCCATACTCGACAAGGTCAGCCTCAAGCGCTACAACGAGCTGGCAAAGGACGTGTCCTTCCTGTCGAGGCTCGGAGCCGTGATGGATGAATTCAACCGCTATATGTCGCTCAAGAAGGACCGCAAGGAGCCTTCCATAGGGTATTTCTGTATGGAATACGGCCTTGAGACCTCCCTGAAGATTTATTCCGGAGGCCTGGGCATCCTGGCAGGCGATTACCTGAAGGAGAGTTCGGATATGAACGTGAACCTCGTGGCAGTGGGACTTCTGTACCGCTACGGTTACTTCACCCAGCGTATCACTCCCCAGGGCAACCAGGTGGCGGAATACGACGCCCAGGACTTCCTCAAGATACCTGCCGAGCCCGTGCTCGGAGAAGACGGCACCTGGAAGACCATCAAGATGACGATGCCCGGCCGCGAGATGTTCGCCCGTATCTGGAAAGTCGCCGTGGGCCGCACCGACCTGTATCTTCTTGACACCGACTTCGAGGCCAACCTTCCCGAAGACCGCCAGGTGACCCATCAGCTCTACGGAGGTGACTGGGAGAACCGTCTCAAGCAGGAAATCCTGCTGGGCATCGGCGGTGTGCGGGCCCTGCGTGAACTCGGCCTCAATCCGACAATCTACCATCTCAATGAAGGCCACGCCGCATTCGCCGGCCTGGAAAGGTTGCGCGAGTATATGCAGGACCAGCATCTGGATTTCAACGAGTCTCTCGAGCTGATTCGCGCCAGCGGCCTCTTTACCACCCACACCCCCGTGCCTGCCGGCCACGACTCCTTCGACGAGGGCCTGCTCGGCAAGTACCTCGGCCACTACCCCGGCCGCTTCGGAATCGATTGGGACACAATGATTTCGCTGGGTAAGATTCATCCCGAAGACGCAGGCGAGAAGTTCTCGATGAGCGTGCTCGCGGCCAATATGAGCCAGAACGTCAACGGCGTGTCTATGCTCCACGGCAAGGTGAGCCGTGACATCTTCAAGGATATGTACAAGGGCTACCTGCCCGAAGAGCTGCATATCAGCTATGTGACCAACGGCGTGCATTATGCTACCTGGGCGGCCCGCGACTGGAAGGCCATACATTACAAGGTGTTCGGCCCCGAATTCCGCAGCGGCCACTACGACAAGAGCTGCTTCGACCGTATCTACAAAGTCCCTGACGACGAGATCTGGAACGTGCGCAAGCTCTTGAAGGCCGAGCTTGTCAAGACCGTCACGGAGCGCATCTCCGACCCGAGCCTCTGCAGCCATTACACGCCTACGCAGATGGTGAAAATCGGCGAGACCTTCCGCCCCGAAGTGCTGACAATCGGTTTTGCCCGCCGCTTCGCGACCTACAAGCGCGCCACCCTCCTGTTCAGCGACCTGGACAGGCTTGACGCCATCGTCAACAATCCCGAGCGCCCCGTGCAGTTCGTCTTTGCCGGCAAGGCCCACCCGGCTGACGGCGCCGGTCAGGACCTCATCAAGCAGATTATCGACATCTCCAAGCAGGACAGGTTCCTGGGCAAAATCGTGTTCGTGCCCGGTTATGACATCCGCCTTGCGAAGCGCCTCGTGCAGGGTGTCGATGTGTGGCTCAACAACCCTACCCGTCCTCTCGAGGCTTCCGGCACTTCCGGCGAGAAGGCCGCTATGAACGGCGTTATGCACTTCTCCGTGCTCGACGGATGGTGGGTCGAGGGCTACCAGGAAGACGCCGGCTGGGCTCTTCCGCAGGAGCGCACCTATGAGGACCAGCACTATCAGAACGAACTCGACGCCGCCACGATCTACGCGACCATCGAGAACGAGATAGCGCCCGCATACTACAACTTCAACGACCGCACCCACATCTCCAAGGAGTGGGTGGGCTACATCAAGAACACCATCGCGAAGGTGGCGAGCAACTTCACCACCAACCGTATGCTGACCGACTACTGCAACCAGTACTACATCCCGCAGGCTGCCCGCTACAACGATCTTTCCGAGAACGGCAACGCCCGCGCCCGTTATATAGCGGCTTGGAAGCAGAAGATGCTCTCCGAGTGGAACAACATACGCGTGGTGTCCTGCCAGCAGCCCGACGCATCCTACGTGGTGTCCAAGAACGACCCCATCCACGGACAGGTGGTCCTGGATCTGGGCCGTCTGAAGCCGGAAGACATAGGCGTGGAGATGCTCTTCGCTACCTCCGACTCCAAGGGCCGTCTGCACATCCAGGAGGTGATGCAGTACGATATGGTGGAGTTCAAAGACGGTATCGCCAGGTACGAGACTTCCGTAGAGCCGGACCGCACCGGTATGTACCAGGTGGGCATCCGTATGTACGCCAACAATCCGGCCCTGCCGCACCGGCAGGACTTCCCTCTGGTCAAATGGCTGTAGTCGCCACAGGCTTTTTCGACGGTGTCCATTCCGGGCACCGTCTTGTCATTGATACTCTCCTTGCCGAGGCCGCAGCCAGGGGCGAGGAGAGTGTCGTTGTTACATTCTGGCCGCACCCGAGGGCCGTACTGCAGAACGGCGCGGACTCCTTGCGCTACCTTACGACGCGCAATGAGAGGGTGGCCCTGCTCCGTTCGCTCGGCGTGGACAGGGTGGAGACCGTTCCGTTCACGAAGGACTTTGCTTCGCTTTCGTGCGGGCAGTATCTGGAAATGCTGTGCCGTGATTACGGATGTTCGTCTCTCGTGCTGGGCTATGATACCCGGTTCGGGAGCGGGCAGGAGGGTCCGGAAGAGATTGCCGCAGCGGCCCGCAGGCTGGGACTCGGGGTCACGATAGCCCCTCCGGTTTGTTCGCCAGATGGCGCTCCGATATCTTCCAGCCGAATCCGCAGCGCGCTGGAGCAGGGGGATGTGGCTCTAGCCGCGGCCCTTCTCGGCAGGCCTTATCGGCTCCACGGAGTCGTCGTGTCCGGCAACCATCTTGGCCGTACGATAGGATTCCCGACGGCCAATATGAAACTCTATGAGCCGCTGATGCTCATCCCTTCCAACGGCGTTTACGAGACCCGTGTCTATGTCGGCAGCGCTCCGGGGACTGTGCTCCCTGAGACGTCGCTTCGCTCCCCCTCCCACTCCGTGGGCCCCTCCCGTTCCAAGCCACGGGCGGCAATGCCTCCGGAATCACACTCCCCGGAGCGCTACCTGGGACTGACAAACATAGGAATCCGCCCGACGGTTGGGGAGCGTAACGCTCTCACCATCGAGACACATATCCTGGATTTCGACCAGATGATTTACGGGCTCGATATCACCGTGGACTTCATTTCCCGCATACGCGACGAGCGCAAATTTGCCTCCCTCGGGGACCTTCGGCTTCAGCTTGAAGCCGATGTCCGGAGCATTTCCTGACGGAAAGACGCCTTGCGGGTTCTTTCGCTCTCTCACAGCAAGCCGTTGCGTCATAGCGGGTCATTTTCGCCACAAATGTTGGATTCTAGCAGGCGGATAATAAGTACCGTCAGGGCATATCGTATATATATTTGTTAATTTAATATATATGCGGTATCTTTGTAACCGTATGGAAACGGTTCAAAGAAAACTGATTGACCTGAGGGCCCCGGTGGTGAGGGCTATCAGCGTGAAAGCCAGGGCTAAGTCAATGACATTCAAGCGATATGTGGAGCAGCTGGTAGAGGAGGATGCTGCCCGGGACGGCGGTCTCGGGCTGATTCCCGAAGAAGTGACGGACCCTGTCCTTATCGGAATGGTAGGTATGGCCGCCGGAGACTCCGACCCCGGAGATGACCGTCTCGATTACATTCTTTCCAAACTCCACGGGCAATGAAGATTTTCCTGGACACAAATGTCTTTCTCAATCCTCTCCTGGCCGAGAAGGACTGTTACGACTGCCTGCGGGTGCTGGACGGATGGAAGAGATGCGGACTTGTCAGCGAGGCGGTGACGAGTTATCTGTCGATGGCCAATATCGCCTATGTACTGCGGAAGAGGACCGGAAAAGAAAAAGTCGCTCCGACCATCAGCAATTTGTTCAAATACATTAGTTCCGTAACGGACAGCACTGGGGTTGAATACGAATATGCTTGTGTGTTGAGAGGCCCGGATTTCGAGGATATTCTTCAATATGTCAACGCTTCGCTCAGCGGATGTGATTATATAATCAGCTGCAACAAGGCTGATTTCCAGAAGATTGCCGACCCTGACGCCGTGCTTGGCCGCCAGGGTCCGCGTATATTGACTCCTGCGGAGTTTATCTCCGCGTTTTTCGAGTAAAGAACTGATTGATAATGCCTATCGACTCTCATTCTGGAAATCCTCTCCAGCCCTCGGTGACGGGGCCGGAAGCTATGCTTCATGCCGTCAAGGAAGCCGGGCTGATTCCGTTCTTCGCCAATCCGATTCCCGGCTACTCCATTGAAGAGAAGACCCCTCCCGAAGACTGGTTCACCGGGGAGAGTCTTGGGCCCTGGGACTGGAAGATTTATTGTGTGCAGAGCGGTGATATAGCATACGGCAAGTTTCTTTGGGGCGGGAAGGCGGCGTTTGCCACCGTGGACGTCTATCGGGAACTTATGAACTGGAGGCGCAGCCAGCCGCGATATGCCCCGACTGAAGACCAGCAGCGTGTGCTGGACCTCATCGAGCGGCAGGGGAGCGTCGGAGTGCGCGACGTGCGGGAACTTCTCGGCATAAAGAAAGGCGCCGCCGATTCTGTGCTTTCCCGCCTGCAGATGCAGACACGGGTGATTACGGGTGATATAGAACGGGTGTACCGGGGCGCTGAGCTGCGCTACGAAGGCTGGCAGCGCTCGTCTTTCTGCGCTCCCGAATCTCTGTTTGAAGAAGAGGAGTTCCCCTTCCCCGGCTTTGTGCCCAGGAGCCTGCGCTCTGCCCATACGCCGGAGGAGTCCCTTGAAAACCTGATGGATACGATACATCGCGCTGCGCCTTCCGCGACCCGCGCCCAGATGGAAAAGATGTTGAGATGACGCTTGGAGGACATTACGGCGCGAGGCGCCTTTTTATCTCATCGCTTCCCTTGATAGGGATGATGGTGCTGATAAGTATATACAGCATCGTGGACGGCCTGTTCGTGTCCAACCTCGTGGGGACGACCGCCTTCGCAGCGCTCAATCTCATCTGGCCTGCGATTGGAGTGGTGGGCGCCCTGGGCCTGATGGTCGGCACGGGCGGCGCCGCCCTCGTGTCCAAGACCCGCGGCGAAGGAGCCGCTCCCCAGGCGAACCGCTACTTCAGTATGTTCACGGAGTTCATCCTGCTGCTTTCCGTGGTGCTCGCCGTGCCTCTTTTTATATGGATGGAGCCGCTTGCCGTCGCTATCGGGGCTGAGGGCGAGATGGTGCGGCAGTGTGTCATCTACGGCCGTATCTGTGCCGCCGGTATGCCCGCGTTTATGATGCAGATGGGGATACAGCCGTTCTTTATGGTAGCTGGCAGGCCCCGTATGGGTACCTGGATTTCCCTCGTGAGCGGTCTGCTGAACATCGGCCTCGACGCGCTTTTCATCATCGTCTGCGGCTGGGGCCTCGCCGGTGCCGCCGCAGGGTCGATGCTGGCCTGCTGCTTCGGCGGCTTCTATCCGCTGTGGTACTTCAGCAGCCGTTTCAACTATAGCTCGCTGGCTTTCAAGGCGACCGGCTTCGAGTTCGGACCCCTTGCCAAGGCCTGCAGCAACGGCTTGTCGGAGTTTGTCGGCAACATTTCGTTCAACATCGTGTCTATGTGCTACAACTGGCAGCTGATGCGCTTCTACGGTGAGAACGGCGTCGCCGCGTACTCGGTCATCCTGTACCTCGGCTTCATCTTCGTGGCCGTGTACTCGGGCTACAATATGACCGTGACGCCGCTGGTGGGCTTCAATTTCGGGGCGGGCAACAAGCGGGAACTACGCAGCCTGCTGCGGCACAGCCTCTCACTTATGCTGATTCTAGGCGTGCTGCTCGCAGGTACGGCGGAATTGCTTGCCGGCCCGGCCGCCCGGCTCTTTGTCGGCTACGATTCCGAACTGACGGCTCTGACCGTCCACGCCACTCGGCTGTACGCTCCTTCTTTCCTAATTACCGGTATGACCTTGTTTGTATCCGCCTGGTTCACAGGGCTTAACAACGGCCCTGTCTCGGCGCTGGCCTCATTCAGCAGGACCTTCGTGTTCGAACTTTCCTGCGTCTTCCTGCTGCCCGTGTTGCTCGGCGTCAACGGCATCTGGCTCTCCGCCCCTGCCGCGGAAATCCTTTCGCTCTTCCTCGGCGCCGCACTTCTGCTACGCTTCCGCTCCCGGTATGGGTACTGATGCTATGAGAGAGTTTGCTGAGAGGACCGTGGTCATAGCGCCGGATTCATTCAAGGAATGTCTGAGTTCTGTGGAGGTCTGCAATATCATTGCCGACGAGATTGCTGGTCTGCATCCGGGATGGCGCCTGGTAAAATGTCCGCTGTCGGATGGTGGAGAGGGCTTTTCAGAGGTGCTTTCCGAGCGTCTGGGAGCGGAGCGCGTGAGTGTCCGGGTCACGGGACCGCTCGGGGAGAGCCTTGAAGCGCGCTACGGGAGAAAAGGGGATACGGCCATTATGGACGTGGCTTCGGCTTGCGGGCTGCAGCTCGTGAATCCTGCTGAGAGAAATCCGCTCCTGGCTACGACCAAAGGTGTGGGGGAGATGATGCTTTCTGCGTACAAGGCCGGTTGCCGGAGGTTCGTGATTGGTCTCGGTGGCTCTGCGACTTGCGACGGCGGTGCGGGGATGATGTCGGTCAGAGGTCTACAGGAGATAGCGGGGGACATAAAGATTGAGGTGCTTTGCGATGTGGTGAATCCGTTCATAGGAACTGACGGGGCGGTGCGCGTCTTCGGGCCGCAGAAAGGGGCTTCCCCGGCGGTTGTGGAGTTGTTGGAGGAGAGAATGCGGGAACGCGCAGAAACAATTTTGCGGGAGACTGGGACAGATGTTTCCTTGCTGCCGGGGGCCGGTGCGGCCGGCGGTATTGCCGGCTCGCTGCTGGCGTATTTTGATGCCGCTTTGCTCCCGGGGATCGATACTTTTTTGGACTATGTGGGCTTCGATGAATTAGTCGGGGAAGCGGGACTGGTCATAAGCGGTGAAGGCCGGTCGGATTCCCAGACACTTATGGGCAAGGCGCCTTTCGGCGTTTTGAGACGCACCTCTGCCGGCGTCCCTGTGATCCTGATTTCCGGAACAGTTGAGGACCGGGCGGCCCTGCTCGGCGCAGGCTTCTCTGAGGCCGTGCAGATTACGCCCGCGGGAATGTCGCTTGCCGAGGCCGTCAAGCCTTGCACCGCCGAGCGCAATCTCCGCTCCGCCGTAAAGGCTCTATTCTGAATCCGGCATCTCCCCGCCATCCATTTGCAAAACCGGCCGTTCAACCCGCCGCCGCTGCGCTTCCTCACCTCCCGTGTGCGAATCCGGCCTTTCTGCCCACGGCCGCTGCGCTTCCCCACATCCCGTGTGCGAATCCGGCCTTTCTGCCAACGGCCGCTGCGGTTTCCCGCCTCCCTATGCGAAAC
>R27__coassemble_1864_pt1 | contig 8990 bp, 8 predicted proteins | sample R27__metabat2_high_PE_017 | metagenome-assembled genome bin R27
GCCTCCGGGAGCGCCTCCGCTCCCCTTTCCAGGCCCCGCAAGCTTCTGCTCAAGAGCCTCAAGATGCTGCGCAATTACGACAGCTGGTTCGGCGGTGCCAGTGAATTTTGGGTAAAATGCGGAGCCGTAGAAGGCTTCAATGCGACCACCGACGCCGAACTGAAGCTTTACAACCCTTCCGTGACGGACTTTATGATAGTCGTCAAGCGGCGCCAGATCGGAGAGGAAATCCCCTACGAAGCAATACTCGTGTCGGATTTCAGCACGCAGCTCGACAAGCTCGCCTTCCTCCTCCTGGAGGACGACGGAGGCACGCGCACCAGCTGGAAAGCCGAAGTGCAGGTAAAAATACAATCCAAGTCTTACGGCCTGTCAATCGACATACCATACAATGAGAAAGACGACATAGTATGGCGCGGACAACTCTCCGCCCGATTCTTCGAGGAAGAGGACGTGGTGGAAGGCCGTTTCGGCGACGTAATGGTCAGCTTCGAACTGGATTAGTCCTCGTGCGGCACGGGCGGCGGCAGAGGAGGACAGATGTGGTAGGCGCCGGCTTCGGGGATGCGCCCGAGGCGGGGAGCGCCGGAAGTCCCTTCCCGCACAGGATCGACGGTCACGTCATTTGCGATGAAGTCGCTGAATGAGAAGGTCTCCCCGGCAAGCGAGAAGATGCGTCTGACGATGAGATCCCTCTGCCAGGCCGAGAAATACTGGCGGTTGTCTATCATACAGCTGATTTTCTCGGAACGCCAGCGGTTCAGGGGATAGGTATCGCCTCCCTGGAAGCGGCCTATGCGGTCCGGATAACGCGAGTCCTTCGATGCGAGCATCGCCATATTGTCCAGAAGATCCTCCTGCCAGGGCACGTTGTCATACGAGCCGGAGACATTCAGGCCGGCCGGCACGGTCCAGTCGTGCGACTTGATAGTCGTAGAGGTGCTGTAACTCGTCCCGTTCCAGTATTCGTCCGCAAGACGGCCGAAGCAATGCCCGCCGAATTCGTGCAAGAGCGTATTGCGCCAGTCTCCCGCGTTGCGGCCGACTTCGTCCCGGTCGGCGTCCGTCGTGGAGCGGAGTCCCGCCGAAACATCGGAATCGCTGACGGCTACGGTCCCGGGATAAGACCATCTGATATTGCCGCCATTATAAGAATACGGCACGTGGGCAATGCCTCTGCCAAGGGAGGAGTAATGGCATATGCCGCCGTACCTTTCATCATTGATAATCAGAATAATAGGGACTTCATCTATGGTATGTGTGCCCTTTATGATTTCAGGGCACATCGAACTCACGTAAGAATAAACCTTATCCTTGTCGGAATCCATATCGCTGTAACTGTCCTGGCCCCACGCGGCGCTGAAATAGGTATCGCGGGCCGTCACGACATTCCCGTTTCCGTCGGTCACGGAAGCTCCCGATTCATTGGAAACCACCGGCAGGATATACACTGTGAAGAAGTACTTGTAGGTCTTGTACGGCTCCGTGTCGAAAAGGAAGTCGATGCCGCTCTTTGCGAGGTCAATGAACTGCGATTGCTGCGAGGAAGTGAAGCCGTCTCCCGTGACGGCAATTACCACAGGCTTATGCCCGCGGCTGCTCTCCATATACTTGATGACATTGTCCGGCAGCTCGCCGAAGACTTCATCCAGGGTGATGGTGCCGAGGTCCGCTATGCCGGAGCGCCGGAAATCCACGGTCTTCGACGAACGCTTGACGATTACGTTGCCGTATCCGTCGATAAAATTCAGCGTAAAACCCTTGCTGGTACAAGGAGCAAACGCAATGTAGTAGTCTTCTCCGCTCTCGAAAGGCCCTATAAGTTCTACGCTTTGGCCAGCTTCATAGATACGCGGCGGGAAATATACATTGAAACGGAACTGTTCCGCCTCCAGAGCATAGATTCCGTCCCCGGCGATATTGGCATTCGCAGTGAACTTTATGCTCCGCACGTCCCCTGCGCTCGCTCCTGCAATGCGGAAACGCAGCAGGGAAAGCATATTCTGAAACTTGAGGTCTTCGGCCATCGTGTTTTCCTGCACGGCATACGACCAGAGCAAATCAGAAGCCACGCCTCCTTTGACCGCAGCCTGCACGGGAGGGATGGACACGCCCACGATGGAGACATTATCTGAGTCCTTGCTCATTTTGTCGAACTCGGAAGCCGGATAAAAGGCATAGTACTTCTCCACGCTTGAACTCGGAGACCAGCTGTGGCACTCGAAGTCTGCCGATGCGCTGCCGCCGTCGGCCGTGGTAAATGAGTTTTTATAATATGAGCCGCCGGAAAGCATACCGAACACTTTGATGGCGTCGCCTGAATTCCACAGCACGTGCACGGTCCCGCCGTCAGGCTGGAGCTGCGTGCGGGTATCACCGCCAGGAAGGGTCGCGTGGAAGACTTTTTCAGTATTCACGACCTCGGCTGTCTCGGGCTCTGCGACGGTGCAGGTAGCCATTGCTGCAATGGCCGCTGCGGCAAGGATGAAACGCGTCTTCATACTAGAAACCGGGGTCTAAAGGGTAAACGGTATAGTCTTCGTTGCTAGCCGTAAGTATTTCACACTCAGGCTCCAGGGGCGCGATTTCAAGCACCGGGGGAATGTATTCCTTTCTCATAGGCTCAGAAATGGTATCTCAATAATCCGTTGATCGGTTCAGCTTCGAAAGCGCCCAGGCGCACGCCTTCCTGCGTGCAGATGCGGGTGAATATGTCCTTGCAGGCGAAGCCGAGGCCGCCTGCCACGCCCACCGGATAGCTTTCGGTATCGTAGCGGCGCAAGGCCCTGCGCACGAAGGAACGGAAGTTTCCGTCCACGAGCTCGCGCACGTAAGGGTCGTCGTAGTGGGACAGGATAAAGGGAGCGAGGCTGCCGAGGAAGCCCGCCGGAGCGGGGCTCTTGTACACATTCTCAACTATCCCTTCGTAGGAAGCGTCGAATTTGGAGGCGAAATCGGACGCCACCCCTTCGGGCACGAGACCTTTGATGAAATCAGCCAGGAACAGCTTCCCGAGGCACGCTCCGCCACCTTCATCGCCTATGATGTAGCCGCCCGAGCGGACTTTCTGGCTTACCGAAGTGCCGTCGTAGAAGCAGGTGTTGGAGCCCGTACCGAGTATGGCCACTATGCCTTTCTCGCGCCCGCATACCGAGCGCGCCGCGCCCACGAGGTCGTTCTGCACTTCGATTTCTCCGACCTGCACCTTCCCGCGTATGCATCCTTCAAGCGTCTCCCTTATCTGGGGAGTCACTATGCCAGCCACATACAGGTAGATGCCCTCAAGCGAGGGGCGTCCGAGGCTGTCAAGGGCCCCGGAAAGCACTTCCAGGACGTGGCTGAGAGGCATTGTGGACACGTTCATCCCCGGGAACAGGCGTGCCTGTCCGTCGGAAGTGCGCCAGTCGCTCTTGGTGGCTCCGCTTTCAACAAGTATCTTCATTTCTGCTTCTTATATGCTTCGACGGCCGCACGGACGTGGCCGTGCTGCAGCAACAGGGCGCGCGCCACGGAATAATCGGCAATGCCGGCCTCTTCCATAATCATCCTTGCACCCCTGTCCACAAGCTTGCTGTTGGTCAGTTCCATATCCACCATCTTGCTTCCCCGCACGTGGCCGAGCCGTATCATAGTGGCGGTGGATATCATATTGAGTATCAATTTGGTAGCCGTCCCGGCCTTCATCCTGGTGCTGCCTGTCACGAATTCCGGGCCCACCACTGCGACGATGGGCACGTCCACGGCCCCGCACAAGGGAGAGCCGTCGTTGCAGGTGATGCAGGCGGTCAGAAGTCCGCGGCTGCGGGCCTGCCGCACGGCTCCGATGACGTAGGGCGTCGTACCGGAAGCGGCGATGCCCACCACGGTATCCTCCGGCACGGGAGCAAAGGCTTCAATGTCAAGCCAACCCTGCGCGGCATCGTCTTCTGCGCCTTCCACGGCGGTGCGTATGGCTCCGTCGCCTCCCGCGATGAGCCCTATGAACTTGTCGCGTACGCCGTAGGTGGGCGGGATTTCGGACGCATCCACTACGCCCAGGCGCCCGCTCGTGCCGGCCCCGGTGTAGAACACCCGCCCGCCGCGCTTCATACGGTCCACGATGCCGTCCACAAGCGTCTCTATCTGCGATATTGCGGCTCCGACGACCTCGGTCACGCCACGGTCTTCGGAGTTGATGCCGCGCAGCAGCTCGCCCGTGGTCATACGGTCAAGGTCGCTGTAGCGGGAGTCTTGTTCGGTGGAGAGCATCAGACCTCGGGAGCGGTTGAGAACTCGCGCAGGAAGCGCATATCGTTTTCAAAGTAGTGGCGCAGGTCATTGACCCTCCACTTCAGCATAGCTATGCGCTCGAGGCCCATACCGAAGGCGAATCCGCTGTAGCGCTTGGAATCTATTCCGCTGGCTTCCAGCACGTTGGGGTCAACCATACCGCAGCCGAGGATTTCCAGCCAGCCGGTGCCCTTGCAGATGTTGCAGCCCTTGCCGTGGCAGATGTTGCAGCTCACGTCCACTTCCGCGGACGGCTCCGTGAAGGGGAAGTAGCTCGGGCGCATACGGATCTGCGTGTCGGGACCGAACATCTCGCGGGCGAAGAGCAGGATGGCCTGCTTGAGGTCCGCGAAGGTCACGTTTTCGTCGATATAGAGACCTTCCACCTGGTGGAAGATGCAGTGCGCGCGGGCGCTGATGGCCTCGTTGCGGAACACCCTGCCGGGGCAGATGACGCGGATGGGCACATCCATTTTCTCCATCGTACGCACCTGCACGCTGGAAGTATGCGTGCGGAGAAGGATGGGATTCAGGTGCCCTGCCGACACGAAGAACGTGTCCTGCATATCGCGGGCCGGGTGGTTCGGAGGGAAGTTGAGGGCCTCGAACACGTGGTAGTCGTCTTCGATTTCGGGACCCTCGGCCACGTCGTAGCCGAACTTATGGAAAATGTCCACGATTTCCTGCCGTACGCTGCTCACGGGATGGCGGGAGCCCAGCTCCCGCGGGTCCCCGGGCATAGAAAGGTCCATCTTGGGAGCGTCGCTTCCGCCGGTATCGACGATGGCGCCTTTGAGCTCCTCGATTTTCGAAGCGGCCTTCTGCTTGAGCTCGTTGAGAGCCTTTCCGAATTCTGCCTTCTGAGCCTTGTCGACAGTCCGGAATTCATCGAACAGGGCCGTAATCTCCCCTTTCTTGCCGAGCAGGCGCACACGGGCCTCCTCTACTTCTTTCTGGGTCTTGCACTTAAGGTCGCCGAGCAAAGCGGCGATACGCTCAATATCTTCTCTTTTCATAATTACTTCTTTTTCATTCTCTTGTCCCTCATCTTCTTGTCGCGGGCGGCGCCGCTTTTGAGGTATTTTGTCCACTGCTTGTCATCGAACACTTTGCGGAGCGCCTGGTACATCTGCTCCATCCACTTGTCCTGCACGCCGTAGAAGAGGTCGCTGTTGGCATACTTGGCCGCCGACATAGCCTCGATGTCCCGCTGCATCGCCTTGTAATCGTGCGTCAGGATGGAGTCCACGTAGAAAATCTGCCAGTCCTCGAGCTCAAGCTGCTCAGTGAGCTGGTTTATCTGGGCCTCGATGGCCTCGTAGAACTCTTTTTCGCGCTCCTTCGGACTCTTCTGCTCCTGGGCCAGAAGCATAACGGGCAGGGCGCATATAGCCAAAATGAGAATAATCTTTTTCATAAACACGCAAAGTTAATAAAATTCATTAGATTTGTAAGTATGAAACGATATCTGATTGCTTTGGCACTCGCCGCCGCAGCGGCAGCATTCCCGTGGCGGGCTCTTGCCTGCACCAACGTCATCATCACTCCGGGCGCCAGCTCTGACGGCTCAGCAATAATCTCCTACGCGGCCGATTCCCACTGGCTTTTCGGCGAGCTGTACTTCCGCAAGGCCGCCGACTGGAAGGCCGGCACGCGCCTGCCGATACGCGAATGGGACACCAGCCGCCCGCTGGGCGATATCGCCCAGGTGCCGCATACCTACCAGACCGTGGGCAATATGAACCAGCATCAGCTCATCATCGGCGAGACGACCTGGGGCGGCCGGGAGGAGCAGGCCGACAAGGCCGGCATAATGGATTACGGCTCACTGATTTACATCACCCTCCAGCGGGCCCGCACCGCCCGTGAGGCCATACAGACCATAGTCAGTCTCGCCAGCGAATACGGCTATCCTTCCGAAGGCGAGACCTTCAGCATCGCCGACCCTTCCGAGGCCTGGATAATGGACCTCGTAGGCAAGGGCTCGGACGGCAACAAGGGCATAGTATGGGTGGCCCGCCGCATTCCCGACGGCTACATCTGCGCGCACGCCAACCAGGCCCGCATCACCCGATTCCCCCTCAATGACCCCGAAAATTGCATCTACGCCCCCGACGTGATCTCATTCGCCCGCGAAAAGGGCTGGTACAGCGGTCCCGACGAGGAATTCAGCTTCCGCGACGCTTACAACCCGCTGGACTTCGGCGGCGCCCGCGGCTGCGAGGCCCGCGCCTGGTCGGCGTTCAACATCCTCTGCGACGGGCAGTTCACCTTCGTCGAGGACGGCGCTGAAGTGACCCGTCCCGCGTCCGACTGGCTCGACTACGCTATGGGCTACGACCTCGACGGCCAGATGCCCCTCTTCGTGAAGCCGTCCCGCAAAATCAGCGTCAAGGACGTGGCAGACGTGATGCGCGACCACTACGAAGGCACCCCTATGGATATGCGCACCGACATCGGAGCCGGCGGCAACGCCTGCCCCTACCGCTGGCGCCCTATGAATTTCAAGTGGGAAGGCAAGACCTATGTCAACGAAAGGGCCATCGCCACCCAGCAGACCGGCTTCTGGTTCGTGGCGCAGGCCCGCGGATGGCTGCCCGATGAAATCGGAGCCCTTGTGTGGTTCGGCTGCGACGATGCCGCAACTTCTTACCTGACACCAATTTACGCCAACACCAGCGAAATCCCCGAATGCCTGCGCGAAGGCAACGGCGACCTGCTCCACTACAGTCCCACCTCCCAGTTCTGGATATGCAACCGCGTGGCCAACTCCTGCTACCGTATGTACGACTGTATGGAGCCTGTGGTGCGCGAGGCCGTCGATCTCTTCGAAAACAAGATGCTCTCGGAGGTGGTGCCCGAGATGGACAGCCAGCTGCTGAAGCTCTACAACGGTTCGGGCCGCAAGCCCGGCGGGAAGGGCGAGGTGCGCCGCACCCTGCGCGAGCTCACCCGCTTCTCCGTCGCCACTGCCCAGGAGCAGTTCGCCCGCTGGACGGAGCTCGAGCAGATGCTGACAGTCAAGTTTATAGATGGCAACGTGAAGGCCCAGGATGCCGAGGGCCGCTTCCTGCACAGCAAGTATTCCGAAGGAGTCCCCGACGGCCTCAAGCAGCCCGGCTATACCGACTTCTGGAAGGCCGCGGTGGCCCGCGACCACGGAAGCGTGCTTGAAGTAAAATAACCCTCCGGAATTATGAAAAAACTTCTGCTTGCAATTTGTTTCCTCTCGGCCGGCTTCTTCGCGGCGGCCCAGTCTTCCGTAGTCATCAAGCCGGACTCCGAAGGGTCGGAACAAGGCGCCCACGTGGACGAGATATCGTTCGACACGAGGGCGTCCTTCCACCAGCAGACCGAGGACGGAGTCTATGACTCGCATTTCCAGGGAGAATACCTCAACCTCCACATTCTCGGGCAGATAGCCGACGGGCTTACCTTCCGTGTGCGCCAGAGGCTCAACCGCAAGATAGACGACGACAACCCGTTCAGCGCCACCGACTTCCTGTGGCTCAAGTGGCAGGCCTCGCCCAAGTGGTCTTTCACCGCAGGCAAGCAGCCTATCCTCGTGGGCGGCTATGAAATCGACTCGGCGCCCGTCGATGTGTATTACTACGGCGCCTTCAGCCTGCACCTCTACCAATACTACGCTTTCGGCGCCAGCGTGACCTTCACCCCCGCCGAGGGGCAGGCCATCTCGCTGCAGTTCATCCCTTCGCCCATCTCGCCCGTGACGCAGAATGCATACTCCTACAACCTCTACTGGAACGGTCACATCCTGCCCTGGTGGAAGACCATCTGGAGCTACAACCTCGTGGAGGACGAACTGCACCGGAAGATGAACTGGGTGGCCCTCGGCAACAAATTCAATCTCGGAAAGCTAGCTGTGGACATAGACTACATCGACCGCTTCTCCGGCAAGCAGAAACACTTCTTCTCCGACTGGTCGGCGATTCTCAAGGCTATTCTGTCCGTGGGCAAATGGAACATCTGCACCAAGGTAGGCTACGAGCGCAACGACGCCTCCAACATCGACCCGGACTGGAAAAGCGAGTGGGACGGCGTCGTGGCGGCCTCGCACAGGGGTTCGCTGGACCTCGTGCTGCCGGCCGGCAACGACTACTTCTACTACGGCGCCGGAGTGGAATTCTTTCCCCTGGGGACGGAGCGGCTCCGCATCCACGCCGCATATTTCGGCGACAACCACGACCGCGTGCACAATTTCGACCTCGGTCTGACCTGGCGCTTTTCCGCATATAAACGCAAACAACACTAAAGACAATGATACGCAGAGATTTTCTTAAGGCCATCGGAGCCGCTGCGGCAGGCGCAGCTGTCGGTCTCCCCGCCGCTGCAGCCGGTTCCGGCAGCGCCGCGGCAAGAGAATACATCGATTCAATCCAGCCGGGCGGTTCGCTCAACGACCTGACCCTGCCCATCCGCTCGCTCAAGCCGGTGGTGGACAGACAGGTCAGCATCGTGGTCATCGGCGCCGGCAGCCGCGGCAACGTCTATGCCCGCTACGCCGAGGCCTGGCCCGACGCCGTCAAAGTCGTGGGCGTGTCGGACATCCTGGAGCACCGCTGCCGCAAGATGGCGGACAAGCACGGAGTGGACGCAGAGCACCGTTTCGGCGACTGGAGCGAGGTGTTCAAGGTGCCCAAGTTCGCCGACGCGGTGGTCATCTCGACCCCCGACGACGTACACTACGAGCCCTGTATGAA
>R27__coassemble_1884_pt1 | contig 8927 bp, 5 predicted proteins | sample R27__metabat2_high_PE_017 | metagenome-assembled genome bin R27
GATGTTGATTTCAGGCACGAAACGGGTCTCGGCCTTGAGGTCCTGCTCCGCGATGAATTTCTTCACGGCATCTATGGAAACCGGCTGGTCGATGGTGCCGCGGGTACAGGCATCCTCGCAACGGCGGTTGCAGATGCGGCCGCACACCGCCGGGAAGGGATTCTCGCGCTTGATGAGCTCGAGAGCCTCCCTGTACTTGCCCTCGGCCGCCTTCTTCAGGTAGCCCTGCACCGCGATGTGGGCGGGACAGGCAGTCTTGCAGGGAGAAGTGCCGGTGGGATAGCAGTTGATGCGGTTGCGGTCACGATAGTCCTCGGTCCATTTCTCGGGACCCCACTTGACGGCATCGGGCAACTCCTGGCGGGGATACTCGATGGCGCCCTTGCTGGTGCAGAGCTTCTGGCCGAGCTTCACGGCTCCAGCGGGGCAGTATTCGACGCAGCGGCCGCAGGCGACGCAGTTCTTCGGGTCCACCTCAGCCACGTAGGCGCTGCGGGACATATTCGGGGTATTGAAGAGCTGCGAAGTACGCAGGGCGTTGCATATCTTTACGTTGCAGTTACAGATGGCGAAAATCTTGCCTTCGCCGTCGATATTGGTAATCTGGTGGACGAAACCGTGGTCCTCAGCTTTCTTGAGGATGGATATGCATTCATCGTAAGTGATGTAATGCCCGCGGCCCGTCTCGTTAAGATACTCGGCCATATCGCCGACTCCGATGCACCAGTCGTGATAATCGTCCGCACAGCCCTCGTCCAAAAGTTTACGGCCGATACGGCAGGAACAGATACCCACCGCAAGGTGCCCCTCGTAGCGCTTCAGCCAGTATGAGATGTGTTCTATGTCAACAGACTGGTTCTCCATCGAGATGGCTTTTTCGACAGGTATCACGTGCATACCGATGCCGGAGCCGCCCATAGGCACCATCGGAGTAATCTTCTCCAGCGGGAGGAAAGTCATACGCTCGAAGAACATACCAAGTTCCGGATGCTTTTTCATCAGGGCCTCGTTCATATTGGTATATTCTGCACTGCCCGGGACGAACATCGGAACCCAGTAAACACGGTCCTCACGATTGTAGGTGGCGCCGGGAACCGGGCCGTCCTTGGTGTACTTGTCGCCGTAATCGTACTCCATCACGCCCAGACGGGCCATAGTATCGAGCAAGTCGTCAAGTTCCTTGTCGCCGGCTACATAATGCTTGCGGCTGTTGAGTTCCAGCAGCTGGGCGCGGGTCCAATGCTTGCGTACGCGCAGTGGATTTCCGGGAAGCATATCGAGCATAAGGTCGAGCGCGGCTTCTCTCGTGACGGCATCCATCTCGTCCTCGAAGATGCAGGCGAGCCCCCAGTACTCGGGAGCTTCGGTGGTCATCTTAATTTTACCGGGGATGCGGTCGGTTACGTGACGGACAAGCTTGATCAGCTTGGGATTCGGATTCTTGTCTCCAAAATGCTTGGGGACAAATTTGGGTGAGATTTCAGGCATATAGCTTAGTGTATTAATTATTTCCAGTTCCTGACCTCGCGCAGTATCCATTCTGCCACCGCGTCCACACCTTCACCGGTCTTGGCGCAGATGGGGATGAGTTCAGCACGCGGATTGCGCATATGGACATACTCCCTGCACTTCTCCAGGTCGAAATCGAAGTACGGCATCACGTCAATCTTGTTCACTATCACAAGATCGCACACGGAGAACATCAGGGGGTACTTGAGAGGCTTGTCGGTGCCTTCGGGCACGGAAAGAATCATAGCGTTGCGCACGGAGCCCGTGTCGAATTCAGCCGGGCAGACGAGATTGCCGACGTTTTCGAGAATCACGAGGTCGGTCTGTTCCAGGTCCAGTCCGCCGAGGCCCTGGCGGGTCATCTCGGCGTCGAGATGGCACATACCGCCCGTGTGCAACTGTATGGACTGCACACCGGTCTGCTCCTTGATTTTTACGGCATCTACGTCGCTGTCAATGTCGGCTTCCATCACGGCCACGCGCACCTTGTCCTTGATTCGGTTGATAAGCTGGATAAGCGTCGTGGTCTTGCCGCTGCCGGGAGAGGACATAAGATTCAGCAGGTAAACTCCCCTGCTTTTCAATTCCGAGCGCAACGCGTCGGCATCTTTTTCATTCTCGGCAAATACGCTTTTTTTAATCTCGATTACTTTTACTTGGTCAATTGGTTATTATCGTCGTTCAAGTCAATATGTGGAAAGCTACTTGACGATGTTGACCAGTTCCTTGATATTCTGCACTTTGCCGTTCTTGGATTTGGTCACCACCTTCACGTCGCCGACGCCCTTTGCCATCCACTGCTCGACTTTGGTATCGATGCTTATGAAAGCCACCGTGCCCTTGACATCATACTCGAGACACCAGCAATCGAAAGTGCCGGCGAGGGTGGTCACCTGCTCGTGGCGGGTGAAGCGGATGTTGGAATACCTGGCATCGGCCATCAGCGCATCGATAACTATGGAGCAACCCTCAGCGGCGGCCCCTACGGAAGGGGTCTCGGGAATCGCGGGAGCGCCGCCCTTGACGTCCAGTCCGGTGCCGAACTGTCCCATAAATGCGCCGGCGTCCTGGGTAAAGCTCTTGCCGTCGGTCTGCGCGCAGCTGCCAGTGAAGGTCTTGGAAGCGCCTGCGACATCGGTCACGATGACGTCGTAGCCGATGCGGGTCACGGAACCGGATTGCTGCACGTCGCGTACGGCGTACTGCATCGTGCCGTTCTGCAGGGCGCCCGCGGCGTCCTTCTGTACATAGGTAAGACGGGTTCCGGCTTCGGAGCAGAACCAGGTCTGCTGGGCCGCTGCTGCCTGGCAGAGCAGGGAGAGCGAAAGGATAATCAAAGCGATACGTTTCATATCGCAAATATAGTGATTTTTATCTAATTCTATAAAAAGCTGCTGCGGAAGATGCGGCCGAGCTCTTCCGTCGCTTCCGGTGCGGTGGCCCAACTCGTGGCGAAACGGGTCACGAAGCGTCCGTCCGGAAGAGTCTCCCAGATTTCAAAATCCACCTTGCCCTGCAATGCATTGACCTGGGACGCATCGAGCACCGGGAACTGTTGGTTGGTGGGGGAATCTATATACATAGGGATACCAAGCGAAGCACATAACGACTTGATTTCCATAGCTCTTGCCACAGCTCCCCTGCTGATTTCAAAATACAGCGAATCCGTAAACAGAGTGTCGAATTGAATGCCCAGAAGCCTGCCTTTCGCGAGCAGGGCGCCGTGCTGTTTGACGGTGGTGAAGAAATGCCCCGGAGCATTGCCGCGGGGGAAAACCACGGCTTCGCCGCACAGGGCGCCGACCTTGGTCCCTCCGATATAAAACACGTCCGAAAGCGCCGCAATGTCTTCCAGCCCAAGGTCGGGGGAAGCGGCAAGCCCGTAGCCCAGCCGGGCCCCGTCGATGAAGAGCTTGAGCCCGAACTCGTCGCAAACGCGCCTGATCGAAAGCAGCTCATCGCGGCTGTAGATGGTCCCGTATTCGGTCGGGAAAGAAATATACACCATTCCTGGGAATACCATATGGTCCTTCGACGGGTCTGCGTGGAAGGTCCGGAGATAACGCTCTATGTCTTCGGCCCGCAGCTTGCCGGCTTCGCCGGGCAGGCCCAGCACTTTGTGCCCCCCGGCCTCGATGGCTCCGGCTTCGTGGACCGCGATATGGCCCGTATGCGCAGCGACGGCGCCTTCGTACCGGGCCAGCACGGCGTCGATGACGGTGGCGTTGGTCTGGGTGCCGCCGACAAGAAAGAAGATGTCGGCATCCGGGGCGGCGCAGGCACGGCGTATCTTGTCCTTCGCGCTCCGGCAGAATTCATCTTCCCCGTAACCGGGGGCCTGTATCATATTCGTATCAATCAGGCGCTTAAGTATAAGGGGATGAGCGCCTTCGGTGTAATCACAAGTAAAAGAGAGCATTTTTCGCAAACATTAATTGTTGACTCCGGATTCGTATTCCTTCAGGGACTTAAGGGCCTTGGGGCAGAGGAAGAACAGCGAGACCACCGTAACCCAGGCCATAAGGCCGACGCCGATGTCGCCCAGTTTCCAGACGGTGTCGGCTTCCCGCACGGCGCCGAACACCACGCCGGCCAGCATAAAGACCTGGAACACGCGGATCACCACTTTTTCGCTGCGGCTGCCCCGGTCGCGGAAAAGATATATCAGACTCGACTCTGCATAGAAATAATAGGCCATCAAGGTGCTGAACGCGAAGAACACCATAGCCACCGACACGAACTGGCTGCCGAAGCCCGTGAAAACGGAAGACACGGCGCTCTGGGTGTAGCCGACATAGTTGTTGCCAAGCTCGGGCGTGCCGGCATAAAGGATGGCGCCGTCGGAGGAGATGATATTGTAAGTGCCGGAAGTAAGTATCATCAAGGCCGTCGCAGTACACACGAGGAGCGTATCCACATACACCGAGAAAGCCTGTGCAAGCCCCTGCTGCGCCGGATGCGGCACGTCGGCGGCAGCCGACACTATGGCGCCGGTGCCCTGCCCGGCCTCGTTGGAGAAGATGCCGCGCTTGACTCCCATCGCTATCGTGGAGCCGATTATGCCGCCGCACAAGGGATTGATGCCGAACGCGTTGGTAATTATCGAAAGCAGCGCCTGAGGCACTTCGCGGATATGGAAGCCGACCACGACCAGCGACATAATAATATAGGCAAGGGCCATAAAGGGCGTAATCACGCTCGCCACGTGGGCAATGCGCTTGACGCCCCCGAAAATGACGAGCGCGAGCACCACGGCGAGGGCTATGCCGCAGGCGAGGGTGGAGACCGGGAAGGCGTTGTGGAGGGCGGAAGCCACGCCGTTGGCCTGCACGGTGGAAAGGAACAGTCCGCAGCCTATGACGGTGACGATGGCGAAAGCCACTGCGAGAGCCCGCATCCCGAGCCCCTTCTCGATAAACGAGAACGGCCCGCCGCGGTAGCCGGAGTGGTGCGGGAACTTGTAAATCTGCGCAAGGGTGGACTCGACGAAGGCAGTGGAGGCGCCGAAAAACGCCACTACCCACATCCAGAACACAGCCCCGGGGCCGCCGAACGCTATGGCAGTGGCTACTCCGACGATATTCCCCGTACCCACGCGGCCGGAAAGAGCGATGCAGAATGCCTGGAAGGAAGATATGCCCTTGTCTCCGCTCTTCCCTCCGAAGAGCGAACGGAGCATCGAGCCGAAACGGCGCACCTGTACGAACCTGGTCCTGAACGAGAAATACAGGCCGGCCACTATCAGGAGCACCACGAGGGCTGGATTCCACACTATTTCATTTACGAGCGCGACTATTTTTTCAACCATCGTCCGTAAATATAGTGATTTACTGCGAATTATCGAAGAGTTGCGGGCAAAAAAACTATTCTTTTACAATCGCACGGCCGGTCTTTCCGTCAATGCATACGGAAAGGGGCGAAGGAAAGCGGACGTGCCGCAGGAAGGCGGTTTCCTCCACGGCGGGCAAGGCGTCGAGAACGCTGAAATCCAGCATCTCCGAAGGCCTAGCATACTGGTTCACGTTGATATATCCCACGTTGAAGGACGTCAGGTTCTGGAAGAAGTGCGTACCCTGGCTGGGATCTATCTGGAAGTTCTCGAGCGAGCATTCCACTATGGCCTTGGCCTCGGAAATGTCGCCCCAGCCCACAGGCACCCCGAGCGTCGGCTGGCTGGTCCCCCAGCGGCCGAAGCCTATCAGGATATAGCCCCGGGATTCCTTCTGCATACGGGCATTGATTGCCGAGACCTCCCTCGCGATATCGTAGGTCTTCAGAATATCCCATCCCGCCTCCTTCAAATACACCACGTCCTGCACGCCCTCAATCCAGCCTATGCCGAGAGAGCATTCGGATTTCAGCCAGGCGCCTCCGCAGTCTATCTCGTCCCAGTTCACCTCCGCGAAGCGGGAATCGGCCGATATGGGCCGGACCTGCAGTACGCTGAAGCGATGCAGGCCGTCGGACTCCAGATCCGCCGCGAATTCCATTTCCACCTCGCACTTCATTTCGTCGCGGGCGATTTCCAGAAGAGTGCGCACGATGTCCGCAAGCGGGAAAGTATTATACTTGAGAATTCCGGCAAAAGTAATGTATTTCGGGCCTTCGGGGAATGCTGAGTCCACCATACGCATATTATTGAGGTCCCAGGTGGAAACTACCTTCCCGAGCGAAGGGAAGCCGGAACAGTCGTCGACCGCCAGCCTCGCGAGATTGACGGAGTCGCTGACCGAAGTCTTGAATTTCTCCGGCCGCAGGTCCATAGCGTACATCGTCCTCTGGGTCTCACGCAGGGTGAGGTCCGGGGTTGAAGTCTGCAGCACGTGCTTGGGATACCTGGGCGAGAAGCGCAGTACCTGCTCTCCGTCCACCACCGCCTTCCCGAGGCCGTATGCCAGCTTCACTATGCCGTCTTCCGGCTTCTCGTGCCCTACCGGATAGAAATTCAGAGAGCGCGCCACTCCGGACAAGGTGGGGAAGAAATAATCCCCCTGCCTGCTGCCGCAGATTTCCTGTATCACGATAGCCATCTTCTCCTCCGAAATCACGTTGCCGGACGATACGATGTAACTCTTTGCGGAACGGAAATACACGCTGGCATAGACGCTGGTAATGGCTTTCGAGAGCATTCGCAGCTGCTGGTCCTCGTTGCGTGCAGCGGGTATCATATAGGTAGAATACACGCCCGCAAACGGCTGATGGTAAGAGTCTTCCAGCTTGGATGACGAGCGCACGGCAAGCGGCCTGCGCACGACCCGGATGAAAGCCCGCAAGGCATCCAGAAGCTCCCTCGGAAGAGGAGAAGCCACGAATTCAGAAAGCAGTTCGGCATCATCCAGATCGGAATTGATGACGTACTTGAGACCGTTTTCCTTGATGAAACGGTCGAAGTAGTCGGTGGTGATTACCAAGGTCCTCGGCACCATCACGCGCACGTCCTCCCACTTGTCGTAGAGATTGTACTTCTGCAGGATATGGTTCAGGAAAGCCAGGCCGCGGGCCTTGCCGCCAATGGAGTCTCCGCCGAAACGGGAAAAGCGTATGGCGTCGTTGTAGGTACCGGGATTGAATTCGGCCACCACCCCGAGTCCCTGGGAGATACGGTAGTCGTGGATAGCGTCCACATCGGCCTTGCGGTGCGATTCTATATCGGCATAATCTTCGGAACGTATGGGGCTGAGGATACGCCCGAGCGGAAACATACCGCGGGCGAATATCCATTTCGACAGGTAATTGCCTTCCGTAAGGCGTCTGAAGGCCGCCGGCGGGATGGTCCGGATAAGCTGCTCGAATTCGTAAAGGTCCCGGGCGCGTGCCGTTTCCTGTCCGGTCTCAGGGTCCGTCACCACGAAATCCCCGAAGCCGAACTCCCTTTCGAAATACTCTCCGAGCTCCTGGATGAGGGTCTTGGAGGATTTGAGCAGGAAGCCGGCGCCCAGCCCCTCGGCTACCTTGCGCATACTGGCCTGCGAGGACTGCATAAGAAAAGACATACGGGGATTGTCCTTGCGCACCAGCTTGCAGAGGTCCACCCCCGCGTCTATCTTCTCTGACGAGGAAGGGTCCCCCTTATGTAGCACGAAGCCGATGTCGGATATGACGCCCAGCAGGTTGTGCTTGTATTTTTCATACAGTGCCACGGCATCCTCGTAGTTCGTGGCCATCAGGATCTTGGGCCTGGAGCGCTTGCGCAGTATTTTCTGCTGCTCGTTGAGAGCGTCCTTTATGGACTGCGTATTCTGCTGGAGCACAAGCTTGTAGAGAGCAGGAAGGTAGGTGGAATAGTACTTTATAGAATCCTCCACTAGCAGGATTACCTGCACCCCGTGGTCGAGAATGTCGGCCTCGGCGTTCATACTGTCCTCCAGAAGCTTGATGATGGCGATAACCAGGTCCGTGGACCAGTTCCAGCAGAATATGTAGTCTATTGAAGAGCCGCCGTAAGCTTCAATCTTACGGTACACTTCCCTGGAAAATGAAGACAGCAGCACGATGGGCATCGACGGATCTATGGCCTTGGCCTTCCGGGCAAAATCGAACACGCTGATTTCACCCACATAGTACATCGTGATGACCAGGTCGAAGCGTTCCCCGGAGTCGAGCAGAGCAAGGGCGTCCGCGGTGGACAAAGCCCTGCGTATCTGCGGCGGGTTGCTGAGATTAAGGTCGGCGTACTCGTTGGCAATCTGCACGTCGATGCGCCCGTCCTCCTCGAGAGAGAAGGAGTCATAGGAATTGCAGATCAGCAGAATGCTGCGGATCCGCTTGGCCATCAATTCCTTGCTGTCTTTCATTCCAAATGTTTATACGAGTCCCTGGTCAACCATAGCTCCGGACACCTTGAGGAAGCCGGCCGTGTTGGCGCCCTTGACATAATTGATATAGCCGTCCGGCTCGGTGCCGTACTTCAGGCAGGCATCGTGGATATCGGACATAATGCGATGCAGCTGGGCATCCACCTCTTCCGCAGTCCACTTCTGGCGTATCGAGTTCTGGGTCATCTCCAGGCCGGACACAGCCACGCCGCCGGCGTTGGACGCCTTGCCAGGGGAATAGAGGAGACGGGCCTGCTGGAAAATGGCGATAGCTTCAGGCGTGGAGGGCATATTGGCTCCTTCCGTTACGCAGATGCAGCCGCCGTCCACCAGTTTGCGCGCGCCTTCGGCGTCAAGCTCGTTCTGCGTGGCGCAGGGAAGGGCTATGTCGCACTGTATCTTCCAAGGACGCTCGCCCTGATAATAAGTGGCGCCGGGATACTTCGTCACGTACTCCTTGATACGGCCGCGAAGCACGTTCTTAAGATATTGCACATAAGCGAATTTCTCCTCACCCCGATTCAAGTGAACAGTGCAACAAGGGTGTATGATTGTGAAGGCGCGGCGTGCGAGGGCGGAAGTTATCCTCGGCAGAGCGAGGAG
>R27__coassemble_1887_pt1 | contig 8923 bp, 7 predicted proteins | sample R27__metabat2_high_PE_017 | metagenome-assembled genome bin R27
TCCGCAATCAGGCGGTCGGTATCTACGTTGTTGATGCGGAAGAAAAGGGAAGCGGGCTGCACGCGGCCGTTTTCCGGGTCGCCGAACACGCAGGGTGCGCCTGCCCTGAAGGCCACGGTGCCGTCGCCTGTGGCGTCGATTACCATCTTCGCGCGCGCCGCTTCGAGCCCGGAAGGCGTAAGCAGTATGGCGCCGCCTATTTTGCGCCCCTTCATAATGGGGGCGACGAAGCCCGCGTGGAACAGCACTTTGACTCCGGCCTCGGCGCAGATGCGGTCATAGACCTTCTTCAAGATTTCCGGGTCGAAAGGAGTCACGTGGTCGTGCCCTTCTGTAATCCAGGCTGTGAATTCGGTGGTGTGGCGGATTTTGGACGGGTGCAGGGCTCCGCCTTCGGCTATGAGCCTGTCCACGATTTCCTCAAAGAGTCCGCGTATGATCATATTCTCACCGGCTGCATCGTAGCAGGTCATAAAAGGCCCCACGAGACCCTTGGTGCCCATTCCTCCGAGGCAGTTGCCGCTGTCTGCGAGCAGCACCTTGACGCCTTTGCGGGCGGCGGCCACGGCGGCGCACACTCCTGCGGGACCGCCTCCGACCACCAGCAGGTCGGCCTGATATGATTCTTTTACATTGTTCATACCACTGAATCCCGTGTCTGCGGCGGGGGCGCAGGCTTTAAATGCTGGAAGCGTCGCGCCGGCTGCGGCCGCGAGCCCCATTGTGCCGATGAATTTTCTTCTGTCCATTTGTCGTTGCAGATTTGTCTTGCTAAGTTAAGCAAAAAAATCTGTTCGCGAGCAAATTTGTATTAAAGGACTCCGTCGAATTCGAGATCCAGGTCGTTGATGAGGTTTTCGATTTCGCTGTAGTTCTCAATCCAAGTTTTAATTTCCTTTGACATAGCAGTTCATTTTTTAATTTCTGCTGCAAAGGTAGCCCCTGAAATTGACAACTCTTGACAAACCGAAAAAAGATTTAAAAAAATTTCGTCAGGCCGGAACTCACTTGACGCTGGCCGTGGGGATGTCGGACCAGAGGGTTGTGTAGTGAGGAGACTGGTGCTCGCGGGACATACGGATGCGGCCGTCGCCCTGGACTCCGAACAGGATGGCACCACGGCCGAAACTGCCGTTGATGTGGTCTATGGTCTGCGATAGGCTGGCTTCACGCTGTTCCGACTCGGGATCGGCAAAGAGCGAGGGCGTGGGCCAGTTTTCCTGCCCCAGGCGGGTAATCACCACGCCGGCTTTTTTGTAGCCGTAGCCCGGCCGGAAAAGCTCCCGGGCTCCGGCCACGGCGGCGCTGACTATGGCCCTGTGCTCTGCCGTGCCGTCCGGAAAACTGCGCAGGCTGGAACCTATTGTCTGCGGTACGCCTTCCTTGAAGCGGTTGGTCAGTGCGAACACAGCCATCTCGAAGGCGAGCGAATGCTGGGCGCGGAGCTTCTCCACGGCCCCTTCAGCGAAATTCGCCACCTGCTCGCTCAGTACTGTCGGGTCCGTGATTTCCTTCGCGAAGCTCCGGGACACGCAGATGCTCTGCCGCGGCTCAACCATATCTTCGAACTCTATGCACGGTATGCCTTGAAGCTCTTTCCAAGTGCGTAGCCCCGGCAGGGCAAAACGCTTGCGCACAGCCACTTCCGACAGTCTCGTGAAATCCCAGGCGCTCCTGATTCCGGCCGCCTCGAGTTTACGGGCGCTCCTCCTGCCTATGCCCCATACGTCGGCGGCGGGGAAGCGCCTCAACACCTTTTCTATATCCTCCGGCCGGTGCATATAGCAGCCTCCGCGCAGTTTGGGATACTGCTTGCATAGCTTCGATGCTATCTTGGCAAGGGTCTTCGTCGGTGCGATGCCCACGGACACGGGAATGGCGGTACGACGCCGGCACTCCGAGGAAATCTCCTTGGCGAGAGCATCCGGGTCGGGAATCTGTATCCCGCGCAGGTCCAGGAACGCTTCGTCTATGGAATACTGCTCCACTGCGGGAGAGTAGCGGCGCAGCACTTCCTGCACCCTCCGCGACATATCGCCGTAGAGCGCGAAATTGGAGCTGAACACGGCCACGCCGTGCTTTTCCACGAGTTCGCGTATCTGGAACAGGGGCGCGCCCATCTTGATGCCGAGCGCCTTAGCTTCGTTGGAGCGGGACACCGCACAGCCGTCGTTGTTGGACAGCACGATGACGGGCCGCCCGTTCAGTTCGGGGCGGAAGACCCTCTCGCAGGATACGAAGAAATTGTTGCAGTCGGCGAGCGCGAACATCCCTCTATGCCTTCTTGATTATATAGGTGACCACGCCCCAGATGAGAAAGTCGTCGTCCGGGCCCACAGGAATGGGTTTGTAGCGCGTGTTGTGCTCGTTGCAGGGGAGCAAGGTGGCTCCGCCTTCGCGCAGGCTGACCTTCTTGACCGTGTACTCTCCGTCGATATAGCAGACTGCCTTGCAGCCGTCGTATGGAGCGACGGCCCTGTCCACGATGATTATGTCTCCCTCGTCCATATCAGCATCCACCATCGACACGCCGTCAATGCGGAAAAAGAAGGTGGAGTCGCTGTGACGCACAAGGAGGCGGGACAAGTCCAGCTTCTCCCGCACGTCTTCCGCCGGCGAGGGGAATCCGGCCTTGACCGAACCCATTATGACAGACTCGATTGGGGCGCCGGTTTCTATTTTTTTGGGTTCCATTCTCTTTGTTTGCTTGCTTGGAATGCAAAAATACGAATTTTGTTTATATTTGCGTCCGTTATGTTAGTGGATAAGAAATCCTGGCTTGCAGTCAGCCCTTTGTTGGTTTTTCTCGTGGTGTACCTGCTCTCGTCCGTCCTGGCGGGGGATTTCTATAAGGTGCCTGTCACGGCGGCTTTTCTCGTGGCTTCTGCTTATGCCATCCTGATAACCCATTCGTCCGAAGACGGCGGTTCGCGCCTGGATATGGACGGGCGGATTGCAATCTTCTCGCGCGGCGCGGGCGACGGCAACGTGCTGCTGATGATATGGATTTTCGTGCTGGCCGGAGCGTTTGCGGCGACAGCCAAGGAAATCGGCGCCATCGACGCCACCGTGGCGATGACGCTGAAGATTCTGCCCGCCCGCTTCCTGTATGCCGGGCTCTTTCTTGCCGCCTGCTTCATATCGATGGCCATCGGCACCAGCGTGGGCACGATTGTAGCCCTTGTACCGGTAGCAACGGGGCTTGCCCAGGAAGTGGGGGCCGGAGTGCCGCTGGTGACCGCAATCGTGGTCGGAGGGGCGTTTTTCGGCGACAATCTTTCCTTTATTTCCGACACCACCGTGGCCGCCACCCGCAGCCAGGGCGTCGAGATGCGCGATAAGTTCCGGGCCAACATACGCATTGCGGCTCCTGCGGCCATCGTGGTCGCGCTGCTGTATCTCTGGATCGGCAGGGGAGTCGGGCCGGTCCTCACCGACGTGCCTGTGGACTGGGTGAAAATCATCCCCTACCTGCTTGTCATCGGACTCGCGCTTGCAGGCCTCAACGTGGTTGCCGTGCTTGCGCTCGGAATTCTTGCGTGCGGCATCATCGGAATCTGCTGCGGCAATTTCGGATTCGTCGGCTGGATGGCTTCCGCAGGCAGCGGCATCGCGGGTATGGGAGAACTGATCATCGTGACGCTGCTGGCGGGCGGTATGCTCGGGCTGGTGCGCTACAACGGCGGTATGGATTTCATAATCAGGAATCTGACACGCCGTATCTCAGGACCGCGCGGGGCCTCTCTCAGCATAGCCGGGCTGGTGTGCCTCGTCAATCTGTGCACTGCCAACAATACCATAGCCATCATCACGGCAGGGCCTCTGGCCAAGGACATAGCCGACAAATACAAGCTCGACCCCAGCCGTACGGCGAGCATCCTTGACACCTTCTCCTGCCTCGTGCAGGGGCTGATTCCGTACGGAGCGCAAATGCTTATGGCGTCGGGCCTAGCCGGCGTCTCGGCGGCCGCTATAAAAGCCCATCTTTATTATCCTTTTGCGCTGGGACTCTTCTCCCTTGCCGCTATATTCCTGCGTCGCTATTAGAAGAAAAAGAAGCAGAATGCCGCCCACTCGCGCTTGACGCCGCTGGCGTGGCCGATGGTGCGGTAGGAGCCGTCCTGCACCGTGCCGTCGGACTTGATGTGGCCGATGGTGCGGTAGGAGCTGTCCTGGATGGTGCCGTCGGACTTGATGTGGCCGATGGTGCGGTAGGAGCCGTCCTGTACGGTGCCGTCGGACTTGATGTGGCCGATGGTGCGGTAGGAGCTGTCCTGGATGGTGCCGTCGGATTTGACATAACCGACGGTGGCGTAGTTGGAGCCGGAGAGTCTCTGGGCGAAGGCGTCAGTGGCCGCGCAAAGGAGGGCCACAGCGAGGAATATACGGAGAAAGCGTTTCATAAGCACGTGGTTTAACCCCGGAAAGATAGGCATTTTTTGTGGAAAAATAATTATATTTGAAAAACTGTTGCGTATGGACCAGCCGAAACTCGAACGGATGTTGCGCCTGATGAAGTATCTGTCGGCCAATGTGAATTATACGATACCCCAGCTCGGCAGGCGTCTGGAAATGTCGCCCCGTACGGTGTATCGTTACATAGATACCTTCAAGAGTGCAGGTTTCGCCGTGACCAAGCTGCACGGAGACGTGTACAAGCTCGTGCAGATGCCTTCGCAGACCGTTGACCTGGACAAGCTGATTTACTTCTCGGAAGAAGAGGCGTATCTTGTCAATTCGCTTATAGACCAGCTGGTTCCGACCAACAGCCTGAAGTCAGGCTTGAAGGAGAAGCTTTCCGCCATCTACCGTTCCACCAGCATCGCAGATTTCGTGGGAGAAAGGAGCAATGCAGCGCACGTGGAAGCCCTTGGCAAGGCTGCCCAGGACAAGCTGCAGGCGGCGCTGCGGGGCTACGAATCCGGCAGCTCGCATACCATAAGGGACCGCTTCGTTGAGCCTTTCGGATTCACGTCCGACTATGCCGACGTATGGGCTTTCGACCTGGAGGACGGCCGCAACAAGACTTTCAAAATTTCCCGCATAGGCTCGGTGGAAATCCTCGAGTCGCCCTGGACGAGGGAGACGGAGCACCACCGTTCCGGGATGGACGTGTTCAGGATGACAGGTGAAGAACCAATCCACATAGTACTGCGTCTCAGTCTGATGGCCAAGAACTTACTGGAAGAGGAGTATCCGCTTTCGCGGCGCTGCACCCGCAAGGACGCTGACAGCTGGATACTTGAGACGGATATCTACCAGCTCCAGGGCGCGACGCGCTTCATTTCGGGCCTTATGGGAGAAATCGAAATACTCGAAGGGGACGCGCTGAAAGCGCACCTTGAGGAATACGGACAAAAATACTTCGGCAAATGAAAAGACTGCTTATTCTGATTCTCAGCGTCCTGTCGCTTGCTTCCTGCGGACATAAGGTCCCGGAGGCCCTTGCTAAGGTAAGTCCCGAAGAGGCGGGAATGGATTCCGGGCGGCTTTCAAAGGTCGATTCCGTGATTTTGAAGGGCATCTCCGACGGTATGATGCCGGGAGCCGTGCTATGCGTGGTGCGGGGCGACAAAATCGCATACCTGAAGGCATACGGATGCCGGCAGGTGGTCCCGGACATTGAAGAAATGACCACGGACACGGTCTTTGACCTTGCCTCGCTCTCTAAATGCGTAGGCACGACCCTCTGCGTGATGCGCCTGATCGAGCAGGGCCGCATATCCCTTGATGACGATGTCCTCAAATACATTCCGGATTTTGCTCCCTGGAAAGACCCTTACACGGGTGAGTGCGTCGATATAACTGTACGCGACCTGCTGACGCACGCCTCCGGGCTCGCCCCCTATCTCGGGGTGCAGGCTGTCGCCGACCGTTACGGCGAGCCCTGCCCTGATTCCACGATGCTATATATAGCAAAAGAGGCCCGCCGCAACTTCCGCCCGGGCACGGACTTTATGTACAGCTGCCTAAATTTCGTCACGCTCCAGAACATCGTGCAAAAAATAACCGGGGAGCGGCTCTGTGACTACGCGCAAAGGGAAGTGTTTGACAGACTGGGGCTGAAACAAACTTGTTACCGCCCTGCGGAGACCCGTCCTGAGCTGCTTGGACGCATCGCGCCGACCACTGTGCAGGAAGACGGACTGCCGCTGAGGGGCGTTGTGCACGATCCGCTGGCCCGCCGGCTGAACGGGGGCAATTCAGGCAACGCCGGAGTCTTTTCCACGGCTGAAGACCTGGCCGTAATCGCCGCCGCAATCTTCGGCGAAGGGGAAGTGGGCGGAGTGCGGCTGCTGCGTCCCGAGACCATTCGCCTGATGTGTACCGTGCCCGCCGGCAACGCTCCCGAAGTGGGCCGCGCCCTGGGCTGGGACATATCCAGCAGCCATTCACACTTCAAAGGCTCCCTGATGAACCCGGCCCGTACGCTCAATCATACCGGCTATACCGGCACCTCAATGGTCCTTGACCTGGATTCACGCACCGGCGTCATACTTCTTGCGAACCGCTGCCATCCGACAGACGACGGTTCGCTGCGGGAAGTGCGGACCGCCGTCTCGGATATAGTGGCCGGAGCCGTTATTCGGCAATGATATGGATGTCGCGCTGGGGGAACGGTATGGATATTCCCGCGTTGTTCAGCGCCTCGTAGATTACTTCTTTCGCCTTGTCCACGTAACCTATGCGCTCGGCTACGAGCACATACTGCTTGACAGCAAGGTTGACTGAACTGTCGCCGAAACTGTCGAACACCACGTAGATGCCCTTCTTGGGATCGACGACCTCGCGCCCGTAGTTGTCTTTGGTACACATCACCTGCAGGGCCTCCACGAGTACCTTGCGCACCTCCTCGACGTTCTGGCCGTAATTGACGCCCACAATTATCTTGACGAATTCGTAGGAGTTGTTGTTGGTCAGATTGCTGAAGTTCTTATTGAAGAGAGTCGCGTTAAGGAACGACATTACAGCATTATCCATAGTCTCAATCTGCGTACTCTGGTAGCTGATGTTGGTCACGCGCCCGCGCACTCCGTCACACTCGATCCAGTCGCCTACCTTGAGCCGTCCGGACATAAGCTGTATGCCGTAGATGAAGTTGTTGATGACGTCCTTAAGGGCGATACCGATACCGGCGGAGAGGCCTCCGGCGATGACTGTGAGCGAAGTTGTAGGTATCTTCAGCATCACGATAATCGTGACTACATAGCAGGCCCAGACAAGGATGCTGATGAGGCTCTTGCCGAGGGAGAAGTTGATTTCGTCTTTGCGTACGGTCTTGCGTCCGGTGCGCTTGAGATGCGCGGAGTAGCGTACGCTCTGGTACAGGGAGTACAGGGCGTAGTTGATGTAGCGGAACACGAAGAACAGCCCTATGCCCACGATGATGCTGTGGAAGGACACACGGAATGCAGGCGCCCCGTCTTCGCCGGTCATCTTGATGAAATCGTCGAAGTAGATTGTTTCGAAGAGATCGGAGAATCCGAACACCTCGAGGGCGAACTTGATGCAGAACGGCAGCACGAACAGGGTAAGGACCGGGATGACCACGGTCTTCACGAGGTCGTATAACCAGGTGGCTCCGAAAAGGAGATTGTCCCTTTCTGCGGCGCTGACGAAGGTCAGGTTCTTTTTGTACCGGTCAATCCTTGCCGAAAGGTGCTTCTCCTTGAACTGCTCCAGCAGGTGGTAGAGGGTTATAAGCGTCAGCATAGCTGCCATAAGGAAGAACCAGCCCACCATAATGATGAGAGCCACAAAAATGTAGCCGGCGAAACTTACGGCCGTAGCCACGCCGAGCACGAGCAGCGTCAGCCATCCCAGGCTGCGGTCGATGACGTTCGCGCGGGCGCCGTGCCTGATGCAGACCGCCAGCTGCCAGATGAAGAATATGAGAAGCAGGGGCGTGAAGAACACAATCATCACCGCGTTGGGCATAAATACCACGCGCATACCGATGACCGCGAGAGCCGTTATCATAAGCGGCAGGTAGAGCCTGATTCCGCTGCGCAGGGCTTCGGGCTTAAGGCGTATCAGCAGCGCCGCTACGGTGGCGCCGAGGAGCCAGAGGTAGGTGGCGATCAGGTATGACGCGGAGGTGAGGAAGTTGGAACCGTGCTCCTGGACCATAATCAGAATTCCGTTGATTATTATGGAAATCAGGAATATGAAGCTCAGGTGCTGCTCCTTGGAGACCTTCTTGCCTACGGGCTTGACGAAACGCACGAAGAGCTTGAACAGAAGGGCTACGATGAGCGTGATGGCCAGGAGGGCTACAAACTCCATCAGCAGCAATCCTACTAGGATGGGCCCGCGCCTGGGACTCGTGAAACCGAATCCTCCGGTGCCATTGTCCTTGAGATGGCCGAAGTTATACCTTTCCCTGATTTCGCCGGCCGCCCTTGACCAGTAGCGTCCGAAATTGCGGAATACCCTGTAGTAAGGAGCCTGACCTTGTTTGAAAATGCGGTCCTGGAGCTGGGCGTAGCGCTTGGTGGAATAGTCGTAAGACTCTTTCAGGCGGAGGTAGGAATGCTGATAGTGAGTGCTGTCGGAAATGACGCGGGTCTTGTTCTGGGCGCACAGTTTCAGCAGTTCGGCGGCGTAGAATATGCAGGAATCCCTGTCAACTTCTTCCTCTTCAGAGAGAATGAACGGGCGCTTGCCCTTCGAGAGCGAGTCTGCGGCCATCCTTTCGGCGATGGCCTTGCGTATGCGGTCGAGTTCTTTCCGGTTGCGTATCGGAGGGAACATCGGAGACATACGGTCGAGGGTGTCGTTGTGGTATGCGAGCGAGTCGGGAATCAGTTTGATCTTTCCCAGTTCAGGAGGGAGGCGGCGAAGCGACTCGATAAGCCTGGCGTAGCGGTCTATGTCCCAGTCCAGGCTGGATACGATCTGGTCGTATGGAAGACGGCGGGAC
>R27__coassemble_1943_pt1 | contig 8703 bp, 6 predicted proteins | sample R27__metabat2_high_PE_017 | metagenome-assembled genome bin R27
ACGCGCGCGACCGCCTCTTCCCCTTCATCGAGAAAATACCGGCGGCCCATCCCGGCAAGCCCCTCATCTTCCAGTGCACGATTCGTCGCGAAAGCCGCAACTTCAGCGTCGCAGCGGAGAAATTGGAGCAGGGCCGTATGGATATGGCCGACAGCCTGCTGAATGTCGCCTGCAAGCGCTACAAGGACGTTTATTACATCCACCCGGACGCCACAAGTCCCGACCACCTCGCCTCCGTGGACGGAGTACACCCGTCCAACTACGGCTACACCCTCTGGGAGAAATCCATTGAGAAAAAGATACTTAGAATACTCCGCCGCTACGGCATAAAGTAAATCCCCTGCATTATGGAAAGACACATCGACCTACACGAAGAAGCAGGCCGTTGCCTGTATTGTGAAAATGCGCCTTGCTCCGCCGCCTGCCGGAATGGCGACCCCGCAAGGGCCCTCAGAGCCATACGCTTCGGCAATGAACGCCTCGCCGCCCGCTGGCTGAAGCCCTGCAGCGGGAAGGACCTGGAGGCGGCTGAGAAAGCTTGCATCCATTACGACCAGCCCCTGCGGCTGCGCGAGATAGCGGCCTCGCTTCCCGAAGCGCCAGAAGCCGGCGGTAAAGAGCCATCGCTGGCAATCGACTTCTGCGGCCTGAAGTGCGAGAATCCTTTCTTCCTGGCCTCCTCCGCCGTATGCACCAACTACGAGATGGTAGCAGACGCCTTCAGGGCCGGCTGGGCCGGAGTGTTCTATAAGACGATATGCCTTCAAGACATATTCGAAGTGTCCCCCCGTTTCGACGCCGTGAAGAACCACGACGGCAGTTTCGCAAGCTTCCGGAATATGGAGCAGCTCAGCGAAAACCCTCTGGAAATGGACCTGGACATACTCCGCCGCCTCAAGCAGGACTTCCCCGGCAAGATTGTCATCGCCTCCATTATGGGGCAGCACCACGACGAGTGGGTGAAACTCGCCCGCCTTGTCGAAGAAGCCGGCGTGGATGCAGTGGAGCTCAATTTCTCCTGTCCCCAGATGGGTATAGCCGGAATGGGCAGCGACGTGGGCCAGAATGATGAACTCGTGACCTACTACACGGCCTTCGTCAAGAAAGCGGTTAAGATTCCTGTGATCGCCAAGATGACGCCCAACATATCCAAGATGCGGAGAGTCTCGATGGCAGCCCATTTCGCCGGCGCCGACGCCATTTCCGCAATCAACACTATCAAGTCCATCACTCTCTCGAAGGAGTCCGAAGTCAGCGGCAAGCAGACCGTATCCGGCCTTTCTGGCAATGCGGTCAAGCCCATATCACTGCGATTCATCTACGACATCAGCTCCAACACGATACTTAAAGGCGTGCCTATCAGCGGCATCGGCGGCATCGAGACCTGGCAGGACGCCCTGGAGTACCTCCAGATGGGATGCAGCAACGTGCAGGTGTGCACTGCCATTATGCAATACGGATACCGCATCATAGACGACCTGCAGGAAGGAATGCGCGCCTATATGCAGGAGCACGGCATATCGGATCTGGAAAGCGTCGTGGGCAGCCGCGTGGACGATTTCCAGCTGCCGCCGAGCCTTGACAGGGACACGGTGGTGTATCCTAAATTCCAGCGTGAAAGCTGCATAGGCTGCGGCAGGTGCTATATCTCCTGCCGGGACGGCGGGCATCAAGCCCTAAGTTTCGGAGACGACCGCACGCCGAGGCTCAACGGAGCCAAGTGTGTCGGCTGCCACCTCTGCCGCCTCGTCTGCCCCACCGGCTCCATCACCCTGTCCAAGCGGGTGCCAAAGCGCCAGGGCTAGCGGTATGCTTCAAGACCGGAGCGCAGGAAGGCTATGAAATCCTCGACGTCGAGGTTGTAGCCGCGCACGGGGGCAAGCTGGCGGCCGTCGCCGTCAAGCAGCACATAGTTGGGCTGGGCGTTGACCCCGAAACGCTCGCGGACAAGATACGAATTGGCACGGCCGAGGTCTTTCAGGACCCGGCCGTTTTCCATCGTGACCCAGTCTTCCTCGGCAAGACGGGTCTTGTCGTCGGTGTAGAGGGCCACGAGCACGTATTCATTGCGCAGGATTTCCAGCACGCGAGGATCGCTCCAGACCCGCTGCTCCATCTCGCGGCAGTTGACGCAGCCGTGTCCGGTGATGTCCACAAAGACCGGCCTGCCAAGCTTTTTCGAGGCGGCAAGTCCCTCTTCCAGCGTGAAATAGCCGTCAAGCGAAAGAGGCATCTTAAGGTCATACTTCTGCCCGGCGGCAGTGGTGCGCGAAGGCGCCGGCGCGGCGGAAGCGGAGCCCTGACCGAGCACGAAATCCTGGGTCTCGAGCGGCGGCAGGTAACCGGAAAGGGCCTTGAGAGGTGCGCCCCACATACCCGGAATCATATATACGACAAACGAGAATACGAGTATCACGAGGCCGAGCCGCAGAACCGACAGAGGCTTCTGCTCGGGGTCGTCGTGCGGGAACTTGATTTTACCGAGAAGATAGAGCCCCAGCAGCGAGAACACCACGATCCAGATTGCCAGATACACTTCCCTGTCAAGCAAGCCCCAGTGGTACGTCTGGTCCGCGACGCTCAGGAACTTGAAGCCGAGGGCCACTTCGATGAATCCAAGCACCACCTTGACGCTGTTGAGCCAGGAACCGCTCTTGCCCTTGAGTTTTCCGAGGAGCGACGGGAAGAGCGCAAGAAGGGTGAAGGGCAAGGCAAACGCAGTCGAAAACGCCAGCATCGTGACCATAGGAGTCCAGAATTCACCTGCCGTGGAGCGGATAAGCACGGAGCCCACGATAGGTCCGGTACACGAGAACGACACCAGCACGAGAGTCAGTGCCATAAAGAAAATGCCGGCGAGCCCGCCCTTTTCGGAATTCTTGTCGCTCTTGTTGACCAGCGACGAAGGCAGCACTATCTCGAAGGCGCCGAAGAACGACGCGGCGAAAACCATAAAGACCACGAAGAAAATCAAATTGGGCAGCCAGTGCGTAGCCAGCCAGTTGAAGATGTCCGCAGTGACGGCATCTCCCCCCACGACCCTGGTAATCAAAATGATGATACTGATAGGTACGGTATAGAGCAGCACGATGAAGAGCCCGTACATAAATGCCTTGAAACGGCCGGCGGCTGCGGAGCCGGACCCCTTCAGGAAGAAAGACACGGTCATAGGCACCATAGGGAATACGCAGGGCGTCAGCAACATAGCAAAGCCCCAGAGTATGGCCTCCAGGATAAGGGCCCACAGAGAGCCGTCCGAAGAAGACTCTTCCTCGGAGGGGTCGGCGATGGCGCTGCTGTGGCTGCTGTCAGGTGCGGCGCCAAGCGTGAGATTGAACTCCCAATCCTCCGGGCTGGCGCAGGCACCCCCGGTGCAGGCGAGCCAGGTCACATAGCCGCCCGCTTCCCCGCCATCTTCCGTAAGGCGCAGTTTCTGGCCGAGTTTGAAGGGGCCGTGGAATACCGGCTCACCATCTTCCAGGACAGGTTCAGTGATGTCGTAAAGGCCGCCTTCCGGCGTACATCCGGACAGCTTTTCGAGAGTCAGGCTCGGGGCGGAATACTCGGAAGCCGTACCGTAAGTATGCCAGCCTTCGGCAGGCTCCCCGGTCAGCACAAGTTCGTAAAGGCCGTCTCCGGCAGGTACGGCTTCGGCGCTCCAGCGCACTGTCACAAGTCCCTGGGCGGCCGCCACAATGCCCTGTGCGCAGAGCAGCAGGGCGAGAAATATACTCTTCAGTTTCATATCAAATTGTTACAAGTCGTAAAGATAAACATCTTTTTCGACTTTTCACTCCTTGATTCCCAGATAGCTGGACGGGCAGCCTCCTATGTCCATAGTCAGCTGCATCCGGGTCTCAGTCACGCTGCCTTTGAGGGAGGTAATGACATATTTCGGATACTCCCTTCCGCCGGAGACAGGCACGACCGATTCCGCCTCCAGACTCACGGTGCCATCCTTCTCGCTGAACGGGATGTCAGGAATCAGCAGGTCCAGCGTCAGCGGCATACGGGGCGAGAAAGAGACCTCGCGAAGGATTACGTCCATACGCCCGTCTTCCCGCACAAGCTGCCCCGTGCGCCCTTCCATTTGATATGGTACGCCGTCGGAATTGACAATGTGGAAAGTGCCCACATAACCGGAAGCCTTCTCCTGAGGTACTTCAGGCACGTGGATGTTGCAGCTGCACAACAAAAGCGCCGCGGCTATAAACAACCCCGTCTTCATAGTATAGAGTATTTAATCGACAATCCGGCACATATCGGGCGCCCCACGGCTACGAAGTCCCGGCCGACGCTGCGAAAGCGGAATGTGCCGTATCCGGTGTTAAGAAGGTTGCTGCCCCAGATGGAAATGTCCAGATGGCCTATAGTCAGCCCGACCTTGGCGTCAAGCAGCGAATAGAAGGGCTGGAACGCCGTATTCGCTTCGTCCCACCATATCCGGCCCACTCCGTTCCAGGTGACTGAAGCCCTGATGCGGCGGTCATTCCGGAAGGGGTGCTCATATCCGAGGGTCACACAGGCGGTGTTCTGGGGGGCATAAGGCACGAATTTACCTTTGTAGCTGACCGAGTCCGAGAAGCGGTACTCTTCAAACCGCGCAAGGGCAAGGCCATAAGCGGCATCGAGCCGGAACTCCCCTGCGGACAGCCTCCCGCTGGCCTCAAGACCGAGCGAACGGGCTCTTGCGGCATTGGACATCAGACGGCCCGTGCCAAGCCCGGGAGGCATAACCGTGACCTGAAGGTTTCGGCTGAGGATACAGAATGCCGTAAGGGAGAGCGCTGCCGCGGAAGAAGGCGTCCAGACTCCGCCAAGTTCAAAATTCCAATGGTATTCAGGCAGGTATGAAGTAGCGGCGGCGGAGCCGGAGTCCCCTCCTTGATCCTTGAGATGGAAGCCGAGCCCTTCGACCATATCCGACATCATACGGTTCTGGAGTATATCCGAAAAAATCTGCGTATTGAAACCACCAGCTTTATGTCCCCGGCTTATGCAGGCCTGGAAATGGCCGAAATCCAGCTGATAAGTCAGGGACAGGCTGGGCAGGACCTGGAAGGAAGGCTTCGATTCGAAACCCTCGAACACTGTCCTGAGAGGCAGATAATCGTCTTGTATTGTTTTGAGGCTGTAGTGTATGAGAGCCTCGGAATCGTAACTCATAGCCGAATAGTCGAAATCGGCCCTCAGGCCCGCATCAAGCCGCCAGCGACCGAATCGGAAGGTGGAATGGTGGAACAGCGCAAGGCCTGCGGAAGGCAGGAAGAAGTCGCTGGAAATAGGGAAACTGTCTTCGTCAATCATCATTTCCGCATCCGGGAACACGGTCTGTATCCCGCGGTTGGCACCTGCAAGAATAAGCTGCTCGATGCCGTCCCTCTGGAAAAGCACGGGCGCTGTCAGATTGAGGATACGGCCGAATGCAAAAGCCCCGAAAAGATAATGCCAGCGCTCGGTTGGCTGCGCACGCCGGAACTGATACTCCAGGGTAAAGGCGTTTTCGAGCTGCCTCTGGTGCATTGAGAACAATGAGAGCGCTGTGAAATCATTGTCCAGGGCCATATCGTCGGCAAGCAGTTGCCAGGAGGCGGTAAGCGACGATTCGTGTCCTCCGCCGCCCCTGCGCACGGTGGCGCCGTCCCAGACATTCAGACGCCTGTAGCCGCAGGGGTCGTTGTAGTTGATTCCAATGGATTTCCCATCTTCGCCTATGCGGGCATAAGCATAGCCGCCTTCATCGGATAGGGACGCGCTGATTGTGTTGTCCACGGAAAACTGTCCCCTCCAGGACTGGCGCGAACGGAGCGAGAGTCCGCGGCTCCAGTCGCAGCGGCGGCCGGTGTACTCGTTGACAAACGCCCCGCCGTCGTAATCGAAAGCGGACTCCAGAGACCAGGCGCGGGAAGGCTTGTCCGAGACGGCATATCTGGCGAAAGCGCCGGCCCCGAGCAGCGAAGCCCCGAGGCGAAGCGTGAGCCCCCTGTCCTCAAAGGGGGTCAGCGTGTGCAGAAGCACCACGCCGCCGCTTGTGTTGCGGCCATAAAGGCTGCCCTGGGGCCCTCGCAGCACGGAGACCGAGCGCAGAGCCGGAAAATCGAAGTCGAAGCTGCTTTTGTTCATCAGCGGAATCCCGTCCACATACAAACCGGCCACGGGAGTATCGATCCTTGAGCCAAGTCCGCGCACATAGATGCTTGAAGTGGTACGGGAGCCGTAGCGCGGCTGGAAGAAATTCGGAGCCACGCCGGACAGATCCTTGAGCGACACCGCTCCCCTGTCCATAAAAAACGCTTCCCCTACCTCGGTCTTCTGTATTGAGGACAAAAAAGGCTCCTTGAACGAAGCCTGCACAACTGATGTATGGAGAGTATCGGAGACCTCCAGCAGGGAAAGCGTTAATAACACTACAGCTAACATCGGGGCAAAGTTAGCCAGGCGGCCGCGTCCGCACAACTCCCATTTATGTTAGTTTTCGATGCTGCGCAGGTTCCTGCAAAATGACTATATTTGCATTCCGAATGAGTCCGCTTACTATCATACTGACGATTCTGGCTTATTTCGCCCTGCTCCTTGGCGTTTCGCTCATTGCTTCGCGCGGGAGCTCAGGCGCGTCCGATTTCTTCAACGGAGGCCGCAAGGCTCCCTGGTGGGTGGTCGCCATCGCTATGATAGGAGCCCCGATGTCGGGAGTCACCTTCGTGTCCGTGCCCGGTATGGTGGGCACCGGAGGAGCCGCAATGAGCTATATGCAGATGGTGCTGGGCTTCTTCGTGGGCTATCTCTTCATCGCCTTCGTGCTTACCCCGGTGTTTTTCCGCAAGAACCTCGTCTCCATCTACCAGTATCTCGACGATCGCTTCGGAGTGACGACGCACAAGACCGGAGCCTGGTTCTTCTTCATTTCCAAGGTATTAGGGGCATCAGTGCGGCTCTTCCTGGTGTGCGCGACCCTGCAGCTTATGGTATTCAGCCCGCTTGGACTGCCGTTTATCCTGAACGTAGCCCTGAGCATACTGATAGTGCTCGCCTACACCTACCGCGGAGGTATGAAATCGGTGCTCTGGACCGATATGCTGAAGACTGTATGTATGGTCGTGTCCATAGTGCTGACCATTATATTTATTGCGCGCGAGCTGGGACTGGACTTCCCTGGCACGGTGCAGACGGTGAGCGACAGCCCCTTGTCCCGCATCTTCTTCTTTGACGACCCCAAGCACCCTCGCTACTTCTGGAAGCAGTTCCTCGCGGGAGCCTTCACCGTCATAGCAATGACCGGCCTCGACCAGGACCTGATGCAGCGGGTGCTCAGCAGCCGGAACGCGCGCGACTCCCGCAAAAACCTGATTACCAGCGGACTGCTGCAAATCCCCGTGATTTTCCTCTTCCTCTGCCTGGGCGTGCTGCTCTATGTGTACGCCGGCTCGAAGGGCATCACGCAGACCGGTGACCTTATCTTCCCGGCAGTAGCTACGGGCGGCAGCCTCCCGGGGGTAGCAGGCGTACTCTTCGTGCTCGGACTGGTCTCCTGCGCATATTCCGCCGGCGGTTCGGCGCTTACGGCCCTGACCACGTCTTTCACCGCCGACATCATAGGCACCGCGGGCAAATCCGAAGAAGGCATATCCCGCACCCGCAAGACGGTGCATCTGGCGATGGCGCTGCTGATGGGAGCCGTCATCTACGCATTCTATCTGCTTGACACCCAGAGCGTCATCGACGCCGTCTATAAGCTGGCGAGCTACACCTACGGCCCCATACTCGGCCTGTTCGCCTTCGGACTCTGCTGCAAGAAGCCGGTCCGCGACAAGTGGGTGCCGCTTCCGGCCGTCATAGCGCCGGCAGTATGCTACATCCTGCAAAGCCACTCCGAGCAATGGCTGGGCGGATACCGTTTCGGCTACGAACTGCTTCTTGTCAATGCCCTGCTGACGGTGCTGGGGCTCTGCCTGCTGATTAAAAAGGGTCCGCGCAAATGACTCCCTGCATAGCCATAATCGATTCCAACACCCTGAGTGCAATCGCGCTCAAGGGAATAGTGCAGGATCTCTTCGACCTTGCGGAAGTCCGGACCTACAGGAATATAGAGGAGTTTCTCGGCGACTGCGACCATTTCTTCGTCAATTATTTCGTCAGCGCCGGCGTGATGTTGCAGAGTGCCGAAGAATTCGAACTGCTGAAAGACAAGACCATCGTGACAAATGAAGGTCCCGGACAGCCTTTCATCGACGCGGGGTTCGGCGTAATCGACACTTCCCTGCCGGAGAAAGAACTTATCGCACGGATCCTGCAACTGCAGATGTCCGGCGGCCACCCGCTGAGGATGCGCAAGGTGCGGGGAGAAGAAGAACTCTCGTCCAGGGAGCGCGACGTGCTCGCCCTGCTCGCCAGGGGCTACATCAACAAAGAGATAGCGGACCGCCTCAATATCTCCCTCTCCACCGTAATTTTCCACCGCAACAACATTTGCGAAAAATTGGGCACCCGCTCCCTGGGCAGGCTCACGATTTTCGCAGTCCTGTCCAACATAGTCAATATCAACGAGATATAGACTTCTGCACGCACCCCGTCTCACCTCTGCGTAAAAATTTTTTGCAAAAAAAATAAAAATATCGCTTGCGATATAAAAAATTATTTCTACCTTTGTGTCGTGAACGATATAAATTAATAAAGATAATACAATGGACAAACAGAAATCAATTC
>R27__coassemble_1966_pt1 | contig 8623 bp, 7 predicted proteins | sample R27__metabat2_high_PE_017 | metagenome-assembled genome bin R27
GCCGTAGATAAGGACGGCACCGTCACCGCCTTTGCGGAGGGCAGCGCCACGGTCACCGCCACGGCGGAGGAAGGCGGCTTTACTGCAAGTTGTGAAGTTACAGTCTCCGGCAGCGCAGGGCCGATGATTTTCCATTGTAATAATGAAGGAGCTGATATTTACGGCTATATCAACCTCGCCCCCGATCCGCGCAACGGAATTAAGTACGACGGTTATTACAGTAAAAATGCGTATATTCCGGTTGCGGAGTTCTATGAAGGCAACCTGTATACAGTTGAGGTATGGACCCATTGGGGTGAGGTACCTTATTTCTGGTTATGCAAGGATCGCAAGCCCATTGTCAAGTTACCTTTTGACCATAGGACCGGAGGTATAAAAGGCCTTGCCGTCAGGGATAATTGGTTCGCAATCCTGCAGAGTAACGGCAATGAAAATATCAAGCTTTTCAGGGGCGACTTTTCCGGCAATCTCGACGAGATAGTCCTCGATTCTTCCACAACATCCGCAATCAATATATACGATTGCGATATGGCGGCTTTTCCTGACGGAAGCATCCAGATTGCTGCACGTATTAAAGATCCTTATTGGACTATGTATCTTGCCGTTTATACTATTCCATACGACAAGACAGATCCAGAGGAAAATCTGATTGAGATGAATAGAGTTACAGAACCAAGAATCGCAGTAGATCCATCCACGGCGGATGCATACATCCTTTCACATAAAGATAATGGCGGGGCACGTGACGTGAATCTTTACAAGAAAGGTTCGGACGACAAGTATGTCTTTGTAGGCAAAGTGGATGAAGTTGATGTGAATTACAGCGGAGCCCTTGCCTGCAGGGACGGGCATTATTACTATGCCGTGTCGGATTTTAACAAACAGGAGACCCGTGTCTATAAAGACGGGGCCCTTCAATATTCGATAAAAGACAGCCGGTTAGTATACTATAATGACGTTGCCCCCCTGCGCGTATCTTCGTCCGGCGACATCTATCTTGCTTTAAGAGGGGACGATACCGCTCTATATAAGAACGGCTCTTTGCTCTATTCCGATTCCTGGGACGGGGCCTTCAACCCTTACTGCATCATCGAGTAAGTGCACTAATCGTCAAGCCCGACAGGCATATGCCCCTCGAGGGCCTCTTCGAGCAGGTCTTCCAGCGAATCGTATGCACGGACTTCGTCATTGAAGCCACGGAAGGCATATAGCCTGCCGTTCTCGCCGGCATATACGATATAGGGCTCGCCGAAGCCATAGATACCGACGGGAGTTACCGGGCATCCGGCAGCTCCCGTCGCTCTCCAGTCCCGCCCGTGAGCGGCATTGAGGCTGCAGTCCGCCGGAAGGTCGGGCATCTCGTCGAACGTGTCGAAATAGAACTGCTCAGCATCGTCCGGGTTCTCGAATGAAGGGCCCATCGTGCTGAAAAGATATGCGTAACGCTTCAGGAAGTCCTCGCCGGCAGGAAGAAGGGGGACATTTTCGTCGGCATACAGTTTCCGCAGGCCGCTGATGTCCGCCGGGCGGCCAAACGTCTCGCCGGCAAGCTTTATCAATTCTTCTATCCTCTCGCGCAGGGAACTGCCTTCGGCGGGAAGGATGTATCCAGGGTAATCCTTTTCGGACAGCGGTCCCTTGTCCGGGGCGAACTCACTGCGGTAGATGGAGAGCATCTTCCCGAGGAAGGATTTGCCCATTGCGAAGGCAATTGTGGCGGGGTTGACGACTACGGTCTCCGCGGGAAGATCGGACAACTCTCCGGCACCCACCACCCAGCCCTGCCATTCGTGGGGGTCGTACACCATAATGAACTGGTCCCAGTCGGAGAAGATGGGGAGTGCGGTCCGTCCTTCGGCGTTGGTCAGGGAGGCGTAAGTAATCTGATTTCCCGGCTCGAATTTCACGGATTTCCCATCGGAGCGGGCGTCGGTCTTGAAGGGAACAAGGAAACGGGCTCCGCCGAACGTGCGTATCATTTCGTCTTCGTACCCGTGCAGAGTCTTCTGCTTGCCTTCGTAGTCGGCGCGCCAGTGGAGTTCCTGCTGCAGCAGCGTGAGCGCCCGGATGTAGTCCGGATTGGACACGGGGGCCTCTCCTTGGGCGTATTGGGGCTTATCTATGAACTCTTCTGGCCTGCACAGGATCCAGTCCTGGCCGTCGTTGATGACGGCGTACCGGGCGCCGTTGTCGTAGAATTCGTTGCCCAGGAATGGATAGATATCTTTTTGTCCGATTTCGCGGACCTGCCAGATGTGCAACTGCTGCATATGGTAATCGAGGGCCGCATACGCAAATTCCCTGCGGGTGAAGAGGAAGATGCCTCCCCCCTTGTCAAGCGCCGGCAGCATAGTGGAATTGTCGATGAGCGTGTAGATGACCGGCAATGCCATAAGTTTCCGGCAAAGCTCGCGGCCGAGCCTTGCCGCCCCGGCCTCGAAGACGTCCTTGCGGCTGGTGGTGTCGTTGTAGAATTCATCAAAGAGGCCTTTACGGATCACGTCCTTCGCCTGACGGAGTACGAGAATCGTATCTTCTGCGTCAAGTGCGTCAATGTCTTTCCATACATCGTCTTCGAACAGCCTGGGGACAATGTCGCCGCAGAGTTCCTTTTCGTGTTGCAGATTATCGTCCATCGCTTATTGATATGGGTTCATTTGCGAAGATAGCAAAATCTTGTTACACTTTTGGAAAACGTAACAAGTATGAAAAAAACCGTCCAGTACATCCGCGTCCCGAACGGCGCCCTTGAGTATATCGCCGCGAAGACGCTGCATTTCAGCTGGCGCACGGTGGCCGGCAGCGAGTAATAATTGTTGCTAAAATAAATATTCTGCCTAACTTTGCGCGGTTTTAGTGATTCTTATGAGAAAACGCCTATATACTATTCTGTTGGCAGTCGTTATAGCAGTTCTGCCACTGCTTGTGAATTGCTCAAAGCCGGACCGCAGCGAGGAGGCAAACCAGCTGAAACTCGAACTCCAAGATCAATTATTCTCGAATCCGGAACAAGTATTGGCGCGGGTAGACAGTGCGGAACGGGCTGGCGTGTTCTCGGAGACTACGGCCAACCTGATTCGGTCCAATGTCTACGGGCAAATGGGCAAAACGAGGCTGGCCATTTTCTACGGCGAGAGGATTAAGCATAATCCCCAGCACAGGAGCGAAGGTGTCAACTATTATTCGGCCCTTCTCCAGCTTAGCTCACTGCTAAACAAAAATGGAGAATGGGGCAAGGCCCTTCATCTGGCCGACGAAATCATTGCCGACGTGGATAGGGGCGGTATGGACGAGCAGGTGGCCCTGCGGATAAAGAGTCGCGCACTCACCGTCAAAGGTGATTGTGAAAAGCATTTGGGCCATATGGAAGAGGCCGAACGCTATTATCTGGAGGGAATAGACCTGATGATGGGCGTTACGCAGCCCAAAGATTACTGGATCATAGACGCCCTGGTTGTAGCCGTAATAGAGACCACGGAGTTCTAACTTGAGCAGGATATGCCCCAGAGGGCTTTGCCTATGGTGGAGAAGGCCGATACAGCCTTGGCTCGTATGGCCCGCTGTCCAGAAATTCCGGAGTACGTCCTAAACAAACGCATCAACAACCTGACCATCAATCAGGCCCTTGCATATGCCGCCAACGGACATTTCGACAAGGCAGAGGCTCTGTCCCGGAAACATCGGCAGGCTCCCGATCTGATGCCCTATGACCTGGTAGCCGAAGCCCGCTACCTTACAATGGCCGGCCGCTATGACGAGGCCATCCGCCTGTTCCGCAAAACCGATTCCCTCTATATTGCCCGGGGCAGTTCCATCAACAACGCCTACATCAACAATTATATGATGAGCCAGTACAAAGCCTTGAAGAAGGCCGGGCGTACGGACGAGGCCATGGCATACGCAGACCGCATGCGTCACCTGAGCGATTCCATCCACTTGGAGGAGCGGAAGATGGATATGGAGCAGCAGGAGGTCATCCGGGAGAAAGAGGCCGAAATCACCAGCCGCCGCCATTCGCTGGCAATCCATCGCATCATCCTCTTTTCGGCCATCGTCATTATCCTTCTCGTGGGTTATCTCCTTGTACGCGCCTGGAAGTACAACAGGGCGCTGGAGGCAAAGAACCGCAGCCTGTATCAGGAAATCCAGCAGCGGGAGAAGGCCGAGGCCGATGAACGCGAAGCCCTGCAGGAAAGACCGGCCGAAACGCTTTCGCAGAGTGAGCTGCTCTACCGCCGCTTGTGCAAGCTGATGAATAATCCAGACGTGTTCACCGATCCTGACACCAACCAGGATACGCTGGCCACCCTGGCCGGGACCAACCGCACCTATGTCTACGACGCCCTGCGCGAGTGTGCCGGAGTGACGCCCACCGACTTCATCAATGGTTACCGCCTGCGCCACGCGGCCCGCCTTCTGGCCACCACTTCCGATTCCGTAGCCCTCATCGCCGAACTCTGCGGCCTTTCCCGCCGCACCTTCTACCGTCTCTTCGACGAAGCTTATTCTATGTCTCCTTCGGACTACCGGAAAGCGGCCAAAAAGTAAATTTTGCAGAATTGGCACAATGATTTGTAGGGGTGGCACAACTGGCCACACCTCTTTGCATACCTTTGCTTCCGGATTTAACGAGCAAAGCGTATGGATTTTACCCTCATCATCACCGTAGCTCTCGCTGCCGCCATCATCGTCATCGTGCTGGCGCTGGTGGCTGTCATCATTTTCCAGCGGTGGAGAATCGGCGATAAGAATGCCGCCCTCGGCAGGTTTATCAGGGAGAATATCGAACTTTTAGACAAACTCAATATCAAATGAAAAAGATTCTCACGACGCTCGCAGCCGTCTTTTGCTGCGCTGCGGTGTTCACGTCCTGCAACAAGGACGATACACCATCAGGATATAAGGATTTTGGCGGCACTTGGGTTTCCGATGTGTCCGGAAAGACTTTCTCCATTTGGAATTATGGCAAGGCGTGGAACGTGTGGACGTTCAACGCCGACGGCACTGGCGTGTGCGACGTCTTCTTCCTGGCGGGCGAAGACCCCGTGGCCATCCAGCACCAGCCGTTTACCTATACCGCCGGGGACGGCAAACTGGTCACCCTTATGGAGGACGGCCCCTGGGACTGGACGTACGGGACAGAAGGAGGCAAACTGACGCTCAGCTACGAAGGTTCGGGCGGTATGACTTTCGACAAGGCCGATGCTGCTCAAATAACACAGTTTGACGAGTGGGGCAAACGTGAATTGCTCCAGGTCCCCGGCCTCCAGGCCCGCTACACCATCTTCGTCTATGGCAACGCCGGCGGCAAGATGGACAACATCATCGAAAAAGACTTCTGGGAGGCGGTCAGGCCCTGCCTGAAGGATTCCACCAAGGTGCGCGTGGCCGTCCTCTACAAGTATGGCCAGAATACCAGCGGCCAGATGACCGACGACGGCGACGTGGTGTGGTTCGAGTTGGACAGCGAGACCGACCTTGACAACCTGCACTCGGAAGGATTGAACGGTCTTGGGCTGCACACCGAAGCCATCGCCACCAAACTCTACGATCCCAACACCATCCACCGGTTCATCGAGTTCAGCAGCCTCTTCTGCCCTGCCGAGGAGTACATCTTCACCATCTGGGGGCACGGCAGCGGCTTCGACCCGATGAATGACATACCGGGCAAGTATCACGAAAATCCCGATGCCACAAAAGGCGTCATCGGCGACGAGTGGAATGGCAAGGAGCAGTTGGATATGTACGAACTCTCGCAGGCCATCAGGGCCACGGGCCGCGCCCCGCTGAAGGCCATCTTTTTCAACAACTGCCTGATGGGCAATATGGAGTCGCTCACCGAACTGCGCGACGTAGCCGAGTTCATCGCCTGCTCGGCCCACCTGCTTAGCAGCGACTATATCATTTTGCCCGCCTTCATCAGGGGACTTATAGAGAAAGATGACGTGGAGGATGCCTTCGCCTATATGCTCGATGACATCACCCCTGAATGGCAGGAATGGTACAGCCATGATGAGGGCAAGGCCGTCAACGGCGACTTCAAACTGCTGCGCACCGGCGAACTCGACGGCGTTCTCGATGTCACCAAGCGACTGGCCGACCGTCTCATTGCCCTCTATCCCACGCAGCAGGAGGCCATCGACCTCGCCACCACGCAGGTTTACAGATTCCATCTGGCATCCGACGACATCGCCACCAATTACATCAGTCCATTCTTCGACCTCCAGGACTACGCCGACAAGCTGGCCGCCAACACCGACGACAGCGAACTGAAGGCCATCGCGCAGGATATGAAACAAGCCTTCGACCGGGCCATCCTCCAGCGTGCCGACATCAGTTGGAGCGTGCAGCACCTCGACCACTACAGCCTCAGCGTCTGCCTCTACAAAGAGACCCTCTACAATGCCGACCTCATAGCAGCCGGGTTTACCGCCAAGAGCAATGTCGGCGCGGGCTACGAGCAGTGTACCTTCCACAAACTGACAGGCTGGGGCAACTTCCTCCGCATCAACACCTGCCTGCCCTGGGGCAATCCCACCAGCGGGGGCGGAGGGGCAATGGATGCCGAATAATAAAACTAAATATCAGCAACAATGAGAAAGTATTTCTATCTGATGGCTATGGCCATCGTGGCACTGGGGCTGAGCGCCTGCCATACAGACGATCCTGACGTGCCGAGGGACGTGGTTGATAACGGTGGCTGGCCCGTACCCGCTGACGCGGGAGACGAGAGTTACAAGCCCGGCGACGATTTCTTTATGTACTGTAACGGCGGGTTCTGGAAAAGTGCCCAGGTAGATGAGTCAAAACTCGACATCAACTGCTGGGCAAAGGTGGAGGTGCCCAAGCTGATGGATCAGCGCCTCGCCGCCCTGAGTATCCCCTCGTTGGAGAAGATGAAAAGCGACATCGCCCGTCGAGACGAAGCGACCATCGCCTTGCAGCAGCAACGCTTGCAGGAGGCAAAGGTCCGCGTGGACGCCCTCCAGACCCCCGAGGAAGCCTGGCGACTGGCTGCCAGGATGATGAAAGAGGGATACCATCTGCCTATCAGCCTTATGCCGTTCTCGCATAACGGCCGCCTCGCATTATGCATCGCGGTAGATGTCACCAACGAATACACGGCTTCGATGCTCAAGCCAGAGGACAATTTGGCATGGCGGCTGGCAAATGATCCCCAAGTGCTTGCACAGGTGCGTCCGCTCACGGACGCCGCCACCAAAAGCATAGATGTGGAGCAGTGGCCTATGCTCGTGACCATTATGCAAGAGCTGGGCGTGGCTCCGGAGAATGCCTACTTTGCCGATGAAAACCCGCCCGTAGTTCAGCAAGGACTGACGGAAGCCTTTACCAATGCGTTCAACGCGATTCAAAACTTTGACGTTGACGCGTTCAAGGAGAATATACTCCTCCCCGCTATCGTGGCCGATGCCGTCCTGTTCAGCGATGAGGCCCCACTGACACAAGAGGAACTGGTGAACATCATCAGCAAGAAATACCTGCGCTACGAGCGCTCGAAGGTCTTCGCCGATGCATATGTCACCGCCGAGATGAAGAAACGTGCGCTCGCCCATTGCGAACAGATGCGCGAGACCTTCCGCCAGCGAATCGATGCGAGCACCTGGATGAGCGACGCCTCTAAACAAAGCGCCCGCCGCAAGCTTGACGCTATGACCTTCAACGTGGGTTGCCCCGACCAGTGGATGCCGGAGGGCCTGCCGGACCTTAGCGCCTGCGAAACCATCCTTGACGATGTTCTTGCCCTGCGCCGCACCCAGTTACAATTCAACATCAGTCTTGCAGGCCAGCCCACTGTCAGGGTCGGATTTATCAGCAATATCACCAACTCCTTTGACCTTATGGAAGCCAACGCCTTCTATGCGCTCAATCACAACTCTATGAACATCCTGCCCGCGTGGCTTATGGAACCCTATTGTCAGGACGGTGCCAACGAGGCGTTCAACTATGCCTCCTACTATGTCACCGGCCACGAGATGACACACGGCTTCGACACCAACGGCTCTCAGTATGACTGGCAGGGCGATCTGGGAAACCTTTTCGCCAGTGAGGCTGACAGGCAGGAGTTCCTGCGCCGCGCACAGATGCTAACCGACTGCTACAACCAGTTCGAGGTCTTACCTTGGTCACTGCCCGGCGTCTATAACGACGGTGCTCACACCGTGGCCGAGAACATTGCGGACCTGGGCGGATTTCTTATTGCCTATGAGACCTATCTGCGCTACCTGCGGGAAAGCGGCTTCACCGGTGAGCAATACGACCTGCAGCGCCGTCGCTTCTACCTCGCCTATGCCTGGCAGATGCACGGAAAATACAGCGTCAAATCCGCCCCCGACCGCACCCTTGGGGCCGACGATAACCCCAGCGCCAAGGACACGCATTCCCTTTTCCGAGAGCGTATCAACGGCGTAGTTATGAACACTGACGACTGGTATGAACTCTTCCCCCTCCAGCCCGAAGACAAGCTTTACCGCAATGATGGGGACCGCGTGAGAATATGGTAATTATCAATTAAATAACAATCAAAAGCATGAAAAAGATTCTGATGACGCTCGCAGCCGTCCTTTGCTGCGCAATGACAATGACAGTGCTGACCTCCTGTACC
>R27__coassemble_1993_pt1 | contig 8524 bp, 3 predicted proteins | sample R27__metabat2_high_PE_017 | metagenome-assembled genome bin R27
GATTATGACCGCCGACGAGCTCGTGGGCTGGAACGAGAACTGCCAGTTCGCCGAGGGCGAGGTCTATAAGCTCGGCGCCGACATCGATATGGAAGGCAAGCCCTGGACCCCCCGTTCGGACTTCGTCGGCACTTTCGACGGCCAGGGCCACAAGATCTACAACTTCGTCGTCTCCACCAATGAATACACCGGCTTCATCCGCACCACCAAGGACGGCGGCACCGCCTGTATAAAGAACCTCATCATAGGCTCCAAGGACGGCAAGACCTGGGACGGCGTGAGCAAGATCGTCCACACCTCTTCCGCCAACAACTACACCTGGTACTATGCAGGCGTAGTGGCCAAGACTATGGGACAGACCGACCTTACGGACATCATAAACTTCGCGGCAGTGGAAATAGAGGCCGGCTCGACCGGAAAGACCCGCGCTGCAGGTATCTGCGGCAACGTCGCGAGCACCGGCACCATCAAGGGCTGCATCAACTACGGTTCCGTGACCAACAACGCCTCAGTGACCGGCGTGAGTGCCAGCGGCAGCACCACCCTGCAGCCCAGCTCCCTCGGCGGCATCGCAGCCCAGACCGACAAGGACGTGACCTATGACCACTGCATCAACTACGGCACCATCACCAACCGCAACCCGGGAGTCTTCCGCATCGGAGGCATCCTCGGCAACACCAGCTACGCATACCTCATTACCGACTGCGAGAACTACGGAAACATAGTGCTCGAAGAGACCTGTTCTTCCGAAAACTCCTACATCGGAGGCATCCTCGGATACGGCAAGGGCACCAACCTGAAGAACTGCACCAACCACGCTGACTTCAACTGGAACACCTTCAACGCCACTACTTTTGCCGGCGGAGTGTTCGCGTACGTCGCGAGCAGTTCGGTGGAAGGCTGCGTCAACGAAGGCTCGCTGACCGTAGGCAAGGGCGGCAAATATGCCAACTGGTGTTCCTTCGGCGGCGTCGCCGCTTCCATCTACACCAGTGCGGTGATGAAAGACTGCAAGAATCTCGGCGCAGTCGACGTGTATTTCGAGCAGACCGTCCGCGTCGGCGGCGTATGCGGCACGCTCAACTCCAGCTGCACCCTCTCGAATTCCATCAACAGCGCCCCCGTCCGGGCTGAGCTCAATGTCGAGAACAACCGCTGGGCGGCAGTCGGCGGCGTGTGCGCCTTCCAGGAGAAGGGCAGCGGCAATGCCGTCACCGGCTGCAGCAACTCCGGTAAAGTCAGCCTCGAAGGAGACTTCAGGCCCACTTCCGGCTCTGTCCACGGCAACGGCGGCAATGCCGGCGGCATCCTGGGATTCGGCTGTCTGAGCTTAAATATCAAGGACAACGTGAATACAGGTGAAGTCTTCGCCTCCAACTCTTCCACGCCTCCCTTCTATGCCGGCGGCATCGTCGGACATCTTATCACCGGCAGCGACATCACCACTTCCGGCAACACGAATGAAGCACCCGTCAGCGCTTCCACTTCCGACGGCACTGCAGCTTGCGCAGGCGGCGTCCTTGGCTGCGCGTCCGTCAGCTCCTTCACAGCCTCCGCAGACCGCAACTACGGAGCCGTGAGCTGCTCCAATGCATCCAACGCCGGTTCCGTCGCAGGTGTCAACGCCGGCACTCTTACCGGATGCGGCGCCGGCGGTTCAGTATGCGGCACCGTCCTGGATTCATCCAACTTCTCCGGATTCGTACAGGGAGGGGCCAGCACCGGCTCCCACAGTGGTTCAACGTTCATCAGCAAGTAGTTATGAAAAAAAGCATCATATATATAGCGCTCGCGGCACTGGCCGCCGCAGCCTGTACCCGCACGGTCGAGACTGAGACTCCCGTGGAAGGCAGGCTCAAGACCATAAGCATCAGCGCAAGCGGCGAGCAGATTTCCAAGGCCCGCCTGGACTTCCCCCGCATCAACTGGGAGGAAAGTGACAAGGTCGCCATTTTCGACGGCGTGGCAAAGCGCGAATTCTCAGTGACTTCCTGCGACGGGGCCAGCGCCCGTCTCTCAGGCGACGTGGCCGAAAGCGCCGCCAATCTTGTAGCTGTGTCTCCCCTGTCAGCAGGAGTCTCCTATGAAAAAGGAGTCCTTAGCGTGACGCTGCCTTCGGAGCAGACTGTCCCCGACGGCGCGTGCATCGACCCTTCTGCCCTGCTGAGCGTGGCGAGCGCTGAAACCGGAGCCGCACTCCAGTTCAAGAACGTGCCCGGCCTCATCAGGATCACCGTCGACCGTGACGGAATCAGTGAAATCATCCTCAGCGCCTCCGGTCCCATCGCCGGCACCGCCGCGGTCAATCCCGCGACCGGAGTCCTCGAGAGCGTGAGCGGCGGCTCAAATTCCATAGTCATCAAGCCCGCTGGCAGCAGTTTCGCCCAGGGTGATTACTATGCCGCCCTGCTTCCCGGAAACATCGCCGCCGGCTTCAAGGTCAGCGCCGTGGCCCAGGGGAAGAGCGGCGTGCGTGAGACTACATCCGCCAATGAAATCAAGCGCAGCATCTGCCTGGACAAGCTCCTGCTCTCCGACATCGCCTGGTCCACTGAAATCAGCAGCTACGCCCAGTTCAAAGCCTGGGCCGAAGACGGCAAGGAATCGGCAAGCCTTACAGCCGACATCGCGATTCCCTCCACCTGGGCCCCGGTTGCCCTCGAGGGCGTGAACCTCTACGGCAACGGCCACACCATCTCCGGCTTCGAGAAGGAAAACGGCAGCGGTCCCTTCGGTCTCTTCAAGAGCGCGAAGGACTGCAGCTTCGAGGACCTGTCAATATCCGGCTTCAATCTTGAAAGCACATCCCAGTTCCTGGGCGGCCTCGTGGGCAGCGCCACCGGCAGCAGTTTCAAGAACTGCTCCTTCGACTGCAGGCTCGAGTGCACTGCAAAGGAGACCTGGTCCGAACGCGGCACCGTCACATCCGATGCCAACAACTTCGGCGTCACCGGCGGTCTCGCAGGCTATGCCGAAGGCTGCACCTTCGAGGACTGCAACTACAGCGGCGTAATCTCCTCCTTCGGCAAGTGCACCGGCGGCGTGTGCGGCTACAGCAAGTCCAGCACCATCAAGAACTGCAAGACTTCTACCGATTGCGAAGTGTACTGCTACTACCACTGCGCCGGCCTGATTGCCGGAGCCGTGACCGGAGATTCCGCCATTGAAGACTGCTCCGCGGAGGGCTTCGTGGGCTGCCTCGGCTATTTCACCGGCGGCATCGCCGGCTGGTTCGAGAACGGCCTCATCAAGCACTGCGTGGTCGGCAGTCATTCCTATGTCAGCAGCACCCAGTACGACGTGGGCGGCATTGCCGGTCATATGCAGGCCTTTGCCGGCGGCAAGGCTGTAGTGGACCGCTGCACCGTGTATGCCAATGTCCAGGGGCAGTATAACGTGGGCGGCATCGTGGGCTACACCTGCCAGAAGGCAGCCGGCACACTTGCCGTGACCAACTGCGCCTACCTCGAAGGCGACATCTTCGCCACCGGCGTCAACTCCAACTACTATTCCCTCGCTGCAGGCATCTGCGGCTGGAACCAGAATACCAGCGGCTCCGTGGTATTTGAGAACAACGTCGCCCGTCCCGCCCTGATAAAGGCCCTCAACAACCGCGAGAAGCGCCTCACCGAGCCCGCCAGCTATGTCTATAAGACCATCGGCGGCGTGGCCGGTCTGCTAGGCTTCAGCAACGGCGCGGGCACGACCACGATGTCCAACTGCTACACCACCCTGACCAAGCCTGAAATCCTTGTGTCACATAGCGGCATCGACACCTTCGGCAGCGTATTCGTCAATTGGGGAGCTCTTTCCGGAACGGCCAACACCGCCCTCGTGTACGGAGCCGACTGCTACAAGGACTCCGAGACGCAGTCCGGAGCCGGCGCCCCCGCCTCCACCAGCGGCGAAATAGGACTCAGCGTGCAGCAGATGACCGACGGCACTCTCCTCGGCAAGCTCAACGCTTCTGCCTCCAAGTGTACCGCGGCAGGCATCGAGCCCGCCTCCTGGATCAGCGGCGACTTCGGCTACCCGGTGCCCGACAGCGTGATTCCCGACCCTACGCCCCGTGAAAGCACCACCAAGCGCGTCAGCGTATGCGGAGACTCCATCTCCACCTTCTCCGGCTACATTCCGGCATCCTATGCCTACCACTTCCCCTGCTCCAACACGGACCACCACTACTGCGAGTGCGTACGCAACGTCTCCCAGACCTATTGGTATCAGGTGATTTACGACTATATGAAGGATGCGCGCCTGGATATGAATATGTCCTACTCCGGCTCCGCAGTAGCGCGCAGCACCAACACCGACAAGAACACCAACCACTGGTACACCCAGTGCTACACCCAGCGCTACCTGCGCCAGGGCGGCATCGGCGAGCCTGACGTAATCATCCTCCACGGCGGCACCAACGACTGGGCCCACAACGACAACCGCCTCTATCCCGGTTCGGCCCTCTGCAAGAGCGCCGACGCCCCGTCGGAATCCGCGCTTAACGATATGTTCACCACGGCCGACTCCGCAGTGACACGCGAGCAGATCGAGGGCCTCGATGACACGACCTTCTGCACGGCTTACATCAAGCTCCTCAAGCTCTGGAACGAGCAGTATCCGGGCGTGAAGATTGTGTGCGTCATCGGCGACTACCTTTCCGAAGGCGTGGAGAAGAGCATACTCGCTATCGCCTCCCATTACGGCGCCAAGTGCGTGGACCTGCTGCAGGTCAACGGTTTCAACGACCAGACCTATATGCCCAAGCACGACTACAACGGCAGCTCGGGCTGCCACCCTGGTGTCGCGGCTATGAAGTTCATCTCCAACAAGATCTACAGCGAGCTCGGTCCCTGGATGGAGAATGTCTCGGCCAACAAGAACGCCGAAGCGTCCTTCGAGCGATTCGATAACCTGGAGCAATTCACGATGTAGTACTACTACTGCTGCATCATAATCAGTGCGGGAGCTTTTCCTTCTTCGAGGAGCTTCCGCATTTTTTTCATAGCGGGGGCGCTGCGGGTAAAGAACATCTTGTAGCCTTCGCACAGGGCGTTGAGCCCGGTCTGGCCGGTGTCGGTGGTGTTGAAACGGTGTTTGGGACAGCCGCCGTGGCAGAGTTGGAAAGCTTCGCAGCGCAGGCACTTGCGGGGCAGCGAATTGCGTTTGTCGATGCCGAAGCGGACCTGGGCGGGCGAAGACATCATCTCCTTGAGGGAGTCGCGGTAGATGTTGCCCAGGAGGTACTTGGGATAGACGAAGTGGTAGCAGGCGTACACGTCGCCGTTGTGCTCGACCACGGCGTTGCCGCCGCAGGTCTCGGCGAAGCTGCAGGTCCCGGGCATCACGCCGCACCAGTTTGCGAGGGTGCAGTCGAAGAAGTTTACGAACACGCGGCCCACGTCGTGACGCACCCAGTAGTCGAATATGTCGCATATGAAGCGGCCGAAGCCGACAGGGCTTACCGACCAGGGCGCAAGGGCAGCGCCTTCTTCCGAGGGATCGACGATATGCGGCCTCCCGCTCTTGTCGGGCTTTCCGTTCCTCAGGGGCCATACCACGTGCTCAACGACCGGAGAGAACTGTATGAAGTTGCTTCCCAGGCCCTTCAGGAACTGATAGACCTGCAGCCCCTTGCCTTCGGAGGCGCTGTTGATGGTCGCCATTATGTTGTACTCGACTCCGGCGGCGTGGAGTTTCCGCAGGCCTTCGATGACCCGCGCCGAAGTCTGCGCTCCGCCCTTGTCGCGGCGGTATCGGTCGTGGACTTCCGGAGTGCCGTCCATCGACACGCCGAGCAGGAAGCGCTCGCGGGCGAAAAAATGCGCCCATTCTTCCGTGACGAGGGTGCCGTTGGTCTGGAGGGTGTTGTGGATAATCTTCTTGCCGGCGTACTTTTTCTCGAATTCCACGGCCTTGCGGTAGAAGTCCAGGCCCAGCACCAGGGGCTCTCCCCCGTGCCAGTTGAAGGTCACTTCACTCAACTCGCAGGACTCGATATAAGTACGCACATAGTGCTCGAGGTCGTCGATGCTCATCCTCGGCTCCCGGCCGCCGTAAATCTCGGACTTGTCAAGATAATAACAGTAGGAGCAGTCAAGGTTGCACAGGGAGCCCGCCGGCTTCAGCATAAGATTAAACGCGAGCGGCCCGGACAGACGCTCGGCATCCTGCAGCGTAAGAGTATCCTTTATCGTTCTCATACAGTCGGATGCAAAGATAATAAAAAAGCGCTAATCGCTCCGCCCCTCACAGCAGGCCGTCACAAAGGTGCCCGACAATTGCTTATCCTCCAGCCACTTACCGTATCTGCTTGCATCTTATACAATGCAAGCAGATTACGTAAGTAGCAGACTATCATCTGCTTGCGCGCCACCGGCATAGGTAAAAAACTGCCATTCCGCACACGGGCGGCCGCGGGCACGGACGCAAAGGCCTGCCGGCAACATCGCCTCGGTGTCAGGACTGGACAAGCTCCGCGTGACAGCAAGTGGTTCACCTTCAGCTTTTTACGCGATTAGGGGTACCGGCAAATCGGCACCCTCAATTGCATAACAAGCTTATAACAAGCACGTTACCCTCACGCCCCGACTGGCCGGAAGGCCGCTTACTGCGTCTTCAGAAGGTCAGTCTCACGCCGAATGGCACTGCAAACTCAAGCGGCCGAGCCTGACGGATGGTCCTGTATCTGATTACGGAAAACAGTACCGGCGCCGTGCTATTCGCCGGGCGCTACGGCACGGAATAAGTACCGGACCTGGGAGCCTTCCGGAGGCGGGGTCAGGGAATAAGGCGGAGAAGTTCGGAGAAGTCGTCGATGACGGAGTCGGCACCGGCCCCGAGCAGGGCGGAGCGGTTCGAGTTGCCGTAGGAGACGCCGCAGGTACTGGCTCCGGCGGAGCGGCCCATCAGGATGTCCACGGGCATATCGCCGACGATAAGCGCTTCCCCGGCTTCGAAGGACAACTCCCGGAGAGTCTTCAGGACAGGCTCCGGATGCGGCTTCGCCAGCTCGACGTCGTCAGCCCCGAGCACATATGAAATAAACGGAGCTATCCCCATCTCGTGCAAGAACTCCATAAGGGACTTCCTGCCCCGGGAGGAAGCGATAGTGAACACGCAACCCCTGCCGGACAAGATTTCCAGCGTATCCTTGACATTCGGGAACAACTTCGGGACGATACGCCCTTTCAGGGAATCGAACACCTCGCGATAAGTGCTCACCCAGGCAGGAATCTCATCCAAAGGCAGGTCTGGATACATAGTCAGAATGCCTTCCTGCAATGGAAGACCGACCGTCGCCACTATCCCCGCCTCATCGGTAATCGGGTAGCCCATCCTGCGCTGCACCTCCTGGTTGGTGCAAACTATAATCTCACGGGTGTCGGCCAGAGTGCCGTCAAAATCAAGAATCGCCAGCTTAATCATTTTTCTTCTTCTAAAAACCGAATCTGCCACAAATCAAAAAAGTCCCGAATCTGTCCCGGCAAGAACCGCGTAAGGGCTTGAATACTGATATTCAAGCCCTTACGAAACGGTGCGGAAAGACAGGGATTCGAACCCTGGAGCCGCTTTAGGCGGCCACACGCTTTCCAGACGTGCCTCTTCAGCCACTCGAGCATCTTTCCTTGGGACTACAAAGGTAATAACTTTTTTGGGATTTCAATGCTTTGTTCGAAAAATAATGGCTACATTTGTGGATATGAACATAATTAAGCACACACTTTCCGCCCTTGCTGCGACCGCAATAGCCGTGTCCTGCACCATCGGCACAATTGATAACAAGCAACTCGTCACCCGCGAATTCACGGCCACCCTCTCCCCCCAGACCCGCACGTCCCTCGCCGACGGCGGCAAGGTGCTATGGGACACCGAAGGAGAAAGCATCTCCATCATCGCCGGCGACGGCGAATGCTACACCCTGACGCAGAAAAGCGTCAGCACGGACCGCCGCAGCGCCACCTTCACAGGCACCGTGCCTTCGGAGGGCTGCGTATATGCCGTGTACCCGTCGATAGTCGAATCGGACTACGACAACGGCCTCGTGACCCTGAGCATCCCGACCATACAGGAAGCCCGGCCCGACAGTTTCGACACCGGCACCAACATCGCCATCTCCCCCGTCAAAGAAGGCAGTTCCCTATATTTCCAGAATATCTGCGGACTTATCGGCTTCACCGTCAATGCCGAAGATATCACATCCATACGCCTGAGCGCTGACGAGACCTCCGGCGGAGCCATTACCGGCAGCGCCCTGGTGGAGCACGACGGAAGCGCCCCTTTCTGCGTCAGCGACATCGACAAGGGCTCTTCTTGTCTTGAGCTTGAAGGCGACATACAATCCGGGCAGAGATACTACGCCCTGGCCTTCCCCGGCACCTATGGCGACCTCCAGCTGACCTTCACCGACAGCAAAGGCCGCACAGCCACCTTCCCCAAGAAAGAAAGCATTAAGATTGAGCGCAGCAAAGTCCTCAACATCAATCCTATAACCATCCCCGCAGACGCCTGGACAGGAGGCGAGGAGCCC
>R27__coassemble_2000_pt1 | contig 8493 bp, 5 predicted proteins | sample R27__metabat2_high_PE_017 | metagenome-assembled genome bin R27
CGCGCCTTCACAATCTTACACCCTTGTTGCACTGTTCACTTGAATCGGGGATAATATATGTGATTAATAGTTATCCCATTCACCGTCGCGCCAAGTCATATCTTCCGTGTCCGACTGGCACAGAAGAAAAAGGGGAAGCCGCTGTACGGCTTCGAGGGAAGGCGCAATGTACTCTTTCATTCGCATTCAAAAGGTCCTTCGACCGATTTTATTCTATAGATATTGTTGGTGTCATCAAGCTGGAAAACCCAGAAGCGGTCCCCGCCCGGGGCTACGCGGATAACCACGTGGCCGTTGACGTGGCAGTGGCCGTAAAGGTCTTTGTTGGGCGTGGTTATGACGTCGTCAACTCCAGTAAAGTAAAGCGACACCCCGGTGTCGTAGTAGGCGCCGTCCAGCAGGTCCTTTATGGTTTCAAGCATAGGCTGGTCGGTGCGGCGTGCAAAACTCTGGGTCACTATCACCTTGGGCTTGAGTATGCTCATCTGGGCCTTGGGCAGACAGTTTACCGACATATGATGGTCGGCCTTCATAGCCTCGATCGGGCGTCCGATAACCTTGGCCACAGGGACTGCCATCTTGGTGTTTCCGCCCGCATCTCCGGCAGTGTAGTAGTCGAACTTGCCGTAGCTTATGAGCGAAATGCAGCAGGCACCGTTCTCGTACGGGATGGCGGAACCGTAAGCATCCACCATCGAAGTACCGTTCCAGTATTCACCGTTGACGCCGTAGTTGAAAATCTTGAAAGAAGGGTATTTGGCCGCATTGTAGCAGAGCGTGAGCTGCTTGTCGGTGCCGGCCTGGAAGCGCTCCATAACAAGTCCTTTCTTTGAAGTGGCATACTTGACAAAGTTGGTGTAATCCCCGTGCAGACCGGCGCTGAAGCTGGTTGCGCTTGTCTTGACGAACTCATATTCAGGATCGTCGGCGCTCCAGGCGCGGTCTATCAATTTTTTGTAGGGCAGTGTCGTGTACAGGGCCATCATGCCGGTTTGGGTATAACCCTCCGAACTAACTATGAATCCCTTGCCCTTGGGTGTGCCGAAGTGGTCGATGTGGAAGTGGCTCATTACGGCATAGTCCAGATAATCGTGCCCGGAAGCCTCCAGGAAGTGCTTAATATAGCGTGATTGCGTAAAGTACGCCCTTGTGTTGCTGTTGGGCCTCTGGGTCACGGATACAGGTGAAGTTGTGGATGTCACTACTTCTCCGGCATCAATAATCATAGAGGTGCCGTCGGGCATCATAAAGAAGGTGCACTCGCCGCGTCCCGTGCTTATTGCGTGAATATCAAGCCATCCTTCTTGCCATAAGGGCAGGACGTCGCCGATCGCGGCCTCGTTCGGTGCCTTTGACGGCTGCTCCCCGCCCTGGTTTTCCTCATCGGGCTTCTGTCCGCAGGCGGCGAGCATCAGAAAAGTAATAAAAAATGTAAAATTCTTTCTCATCTGCATTTGAAAGGTCCGTCAGTTTGAATTATATTGTACTCGAAATTAGTGTCATCCAATGAATATACATAATACTCAGAACCTCCGGGCATAACTCTTATCACAACGTGTCCGTTTATGCCTGAGGCCTTGTCGTAAAGGTCTTTGTGCAGGTTTCGCTGTTCTTCTCCGAGGTTGGTAAAGTAGTACTTTGTGTCAAGGCCCATCGGGTTGTCCAGCAACAGGTGGGTGAGCGTCTCTACGTCCGGTTGTATTTCCCTGACCGAGAAGACCTGGGTCACAACCACTTGAGGTCTGTATATGCCCATAGTCTCGTCTTTCATACAATGGTAGGAGAAGTGATGGTCAGCCTTCATAGCTTCGATTGGCCGGCCTATCGCCCTGGCCACCGGATACGCCACGGCGCCATTGCCTCCGGCGTCGCCTCCGGTGTAGTAGTCAAAGTCTCCGTAACTCAGGAGGAAACAGCAGGATGTGCCGTTCTCCTTGATGTCCTTGCCCTCGTACGCATTTACCTTTTTGGAACCGTCCCAAACAATTCCGTTTGCAGCGTAGTTCATAATGCTGAAATTGCGGTAGCGGCAAGGCCTGTGGCGCAGGCGCAGTTGTCTGCGGTCACCCACTCTGAAACTCTCGGCCTTCATTCCGTCGTGGGCTGATGCCCAGCGCACGAACTTGGGATAGAAGGTGCTGTGCGAGCTGGAGGGAAGCCACGTGCTCTCGTACTCCGGATAAGACCGGTCGATCAACGTACGGATGGGGATTTCTTTCTGAAGTGCGGCTATGCCGGTAAGGACATATCCCCCCTGCGGGTCGACCTCCATACCTTCCTCCTCTGTGCCGAAATGGTCCATATGATAGTGGGTTATGAGCGCATAGTCCAATGCTCCCTTGGCCTTCCGGGGCATAAAATGACGTATGTAACGGGCGTACACCTCGCAGGGACGCACATCGGCCGAAGGCTTGGGCGGCACTCCGGGGTACCGGCTGGACTTCCAGTTGATCCATTCTCCGGCGTCCACCAAAAGGGTGGTGCCGTCGGGCAGGATAAAGAATGTGCATTCTCCCCGGCCGGAATTGATGGCGTGAATGTCGAGGCAACCCTCCTGCCACGGGGGCAGGGGGGTGCCTGCGAGAACGGCTGAAGCCAGAATGGAAACCAATAGCTTTATCATTTCTTGGTAACCTTGATGTCGAACACAAATATACGGGGGGCGTTCTTTGCGCCCTTGGGGCAGTCGATCTTGAGCTTGGTAGCGGAGGTTAATCCGCTTGCTTCAAGCCTGATGTGCGATATGGGCTTGTCAATGTCGGCATTGTCCCAGGAATGGGGGAAATAATCGTTGTCCTCGAGCCTCAGGGTGGTGCCGCCATCCTCAAAGCTGCTCAGTGCGGTAGTGGCTTCGGGGAAGGACGTTCCGGCCTGGCTGGCTGCGACGTAGGCATCGCGGGTTATGGTGCCTGAATTGAAGCTTCCGCCATTTTCGAGTATGAAGAACACCGGGTCGGTGGAAGAAGTCGAGAATCGTGCGATTTCAATTTCGATGACCGCGTCGGCGCTGCCCTCTATGCTGCTGAACGCCGGGGTGGTCATAGCTCCGGCGATGGCTCCTGCGCAGAGCTGCAGTCCGCCCGGACGCTCGGCCGCATACTCGAACACCCAGTTCTGGAAACCATAGGCCTGCATATATTCAGGCTTGGCTTCGGGAGCCGTAGACACGTCAACAGGGTAGTCGAATGTAAATGCACCGTTATTCTGGGTTACCGTGCTGGTTGAGGGAAGATATCCGTCATAGGCATCCGCTTTCTGCCCGTTTCCATCGACAGGAGCAATGTAGTCGCCTCCGAGTGTGCAAAGGTCGAAATCTTCGTGGAAAATGACAGCCGGGTCGGCCTCCTGTATAAGGTTGATCCTGTATTTGGGGAACGAAGGGTTGCTGTTGTCGATTAATACGTGAATCTTGCCGGGACTCTCCAGATTGATGGCGAAGGGATTGTCCGCTACGGAAGAGCTCACCATAGTGCCGAGGGCTCTTTTAACATAGTAGCTTCGCTTGCTCTTTCCCGCCGCCTTGATTTTGGCCACGGGAAGCGCGGAAGCGTCGGAAGTGATGGTCCCAAGGCCGCCGGCTCCCGAGAAAGTGGCAAATCCGTAAGCCTCGCCGTCCAGCTCGACATAGAACGAGGTCGTGGCGGGGACTTCGAACTCACCCTCGAACACGCCGGGGGAAGACTCTTTCATTTCGGTGCGCTCACCGCGGATGTTGATGCGGCAAGGAGGAGCGGCGACATCGGCGCACTCGGTGCTTATTGAGTGCATCTCGGCTCTGGATATGCCGGTGGTATAGTCGCTCAGGGGCTGTTCCATTATGGTCTTGTCCTTGTTGTCCAGTAGGGAGGCATTGATGGCGGCGTAGTCGGCCACTGGCACGGGAACCAGGGCGTAAACCGTTTTTCCAGAGGATTTTACATTAAGGGTAATGTTGCTGCCGCTCACGGCATCAGAGGGTTTTAGGCCGCTGTCCAGAATTCTCTCGACGGGCGCCTTGAATGTGCCGCTCAGGGCCCCCTCGGGGCTGGAAAGAATAATCTTGGCCGCCTCTGCGGGGAAGTTCCCTATGGCCAGGTTGAGGAAGCCTACGGCCTGCTTGAAATTCACCTCCCAGGTATCTTCAATCGCTCCCACGAGTACGCCGGGATAGGTCGAAGATACGGCTGCGGTAATGGCGTCATTGAGCTTGAGGGTGAGGTCTGAACCGGAAATGCTGAGAGCGGCGGAGGCGGGATAAACGGCCACCTGGCCCAATTGCTTGCCGGAAGGGATGGTGCCCTTGAACACGGCGCGCTTGGTGTCGCCCGTGCCGTCCAGCTTGAAGGTGACGAGGCTGCCGTCGGTGCAGGCGACCGCAATCTCGTCGGCCCCCTCCCAGGTTCCGTGCCCCTTCTCGTCCATAAATACCTTGGTCTGCAGGTTCTCGAAGTTGGCCAGGAGGCTCACCTCGCCTGTGCGGGACAAGGTCTGATCAGGAGTCCAAGTTTCGTAGCTGTAGTCTTTGCAGCCGACGATTAGCAAGGCTGCTGCAGCGATAAATATGATACTTCTTTTCATACTTCAGTGATATTAATAACCGGGATTCTGGTTCTCCTGGCCGATGGCTGCGTTGGTGCGGATTTCCCTGTCGGGAAGCGGCCAGAGCTCGTCTTTGCCGGGCTGATAGTACAGATTGATGAGGGTGCGGAGGTTGAAAGCCTTGCCGTCCCAGGTGTCGGAAGTGTTGTAGCTGACCGTCCAGTTCTCGTCTATTGTAGGCTTTGCGTTGGAAAGGATGTTCTTGAAGCCGGGAGCGTATTGGGGACCGTTCATAACCTTTTCCGCAAGTGCGCGGCCGTCGGACATTTTCCAGCGGCGTATGTCGAACCAGCGGAAGCCCTCGGCGCACAGCTCAACGGTGCGCTCGTAACGCAGGGCGCTGCGGAGCTCGGCGCGGTCCACAGTAGTAATCTTCGGCATTTTTACCCTCTGGCGCACCTGATTGATGTCGTTCTGGGCGCGTTTGAGGTCGCCGCCGTTCCACTCGATATTGGCCTCGGCGTCGATGAGCAGCAACTCGGCGTAACGCATTATGCACACGTCAAGGTCGTCCTCGTATGTGTTAGTGAGGGTGGCTCCGTAATAGGCCGAATCGCCGAATTTGCGCCACAGGTAGCCGCCGGGTCCCTTGGTGCCGTTGGGACCGTACTCGCTCTTGTTGCCATAGACATCGTTGTTGTTGACCATAGCACCGGTGTTGTAGTCGCGGACCTGCTTTGCACTCGGGTTGGTGGTGTATTCCACTCCGTTGTAGCGGGTGTCGGGCCGCAGGCAGTACAGGTCAAGGCGAGGGTCGCGGTGGCTCCACGGGTCCTGCCAGTTGTAAAGCTGGGATTCCGTGATGGACTTGCCGTCGGTACACTGGAAGGTGTCCATCAGGGCCTGGGAAGGGCCGCATCCGGCAGCGCCGTTATGGACTCGGGAAGAATAGGTGTAAACCATTGCGTGAGTGTTGGATGCGGCCAGTTTGTTGAACTGTATGCCCCACATCCACTCGTCGCTCTTCTCGCCTTTGAAGCCGAACAGATTGGAGGCGGAAGGTTCGCCTGCGGTGGCTGCATTGGGATAGTAGGTGCAGTCCAGGGTCTCCAGCTTATACACTCCCTCAGCGAGTTCCATTGCTATGCGGGAGTATTTAGCCGCTTCCTCGAAACGTCCCCAGTTGAGGCAGATTCGTGCTTTGAGAGTATAGGCGGCAGCCCTGCCCAGGCGGGCGCTACCCCATACGCTCTTGTCCCAGCGGACCGGAAGATAATTCAGAAGATCGTCGTCCATATCTTTGAGGATGCGGTCGATGACCTGCTCCTTGGGAACACGCGGGTACTCGTAGTCGGTGAGGGTGAGACAGTGGTCGATGAAAGGAATGTCGCCGTAATACTGGCACCCCATATCATAGACAAAGGCCCTCAGGCACAGCAACTCGGCCTTAAACTGCTTGTAAGTCTCCTCCGACATCTTGTCCTTTATATTGTCCAGATTGTCAAGCACCAGATGGATACGGCCTGCGGTCTTGTAAATCCTGGTGTAAAGTATGGTGGCGGCGCTGGTTGTCTGTGTAGCCGTGGAAGTTACGAGGAGGTTCCAACTGCTCAGGCCGATGCGGGTGGTTCCTATGTCGGTGAGGTTGTCCACGAAGCGCCAGGGGTAGGAGCAGTATTGGCTCACCGAGTTTGCGAGGTTCTTATAGCTTACCAGTACACCGGCCAGGGCTTCCTCCTCGCTGGCGGGGAAGGTTCCGGTGGATGGACCGTTGAGCGGATAGCGCTCCAGGGCTTTTTCGCAGGATGCAAGCGTAAGTACCGATGCAAGAATCAAAATTATGTACTTTTTCATAACGCTTAGAATTTAATGTCCACTCCGAATGTGTAGGTAGATACCAGGGGGTAGTTCGTGGCGGTAGCTCCGGCCTGTACGCCGTCGCCGCTGGTTGTGAACATATTCTCCGGGTCGTAACCCTGCCAGTAGTTGGTGAGGGTGAAGAGGTTGGTGGCGTTGGCGAAGAGCGTCAGGTTACTTATCCTGGCTTTCTTCATCAACTTCTTGGGGAAGGTGTAGCTGAGTTGCAGGTTCTTGAGGCGGCAGTACGCGGCATCCGCCATCCAGAAGCTGGAATTCTTCTTGCTCAGCTCGCTGGCGTAGCTCAGGCGGGGGAAGTGCCCGTCGGGAGTATCGGGAGTCCAGCGGTCCAGATGCTCGGTACGGAAGGTGCCTCCTTGTACGCAGGGCTGGGTGTAGTAGCCGTTGAGGTAGGCGTTCAACTTGCCCACGCCCTGGAACTGGGCGCTTAGGTTGAAGCCCTTCCAGCCTATGCTGAGAGTGGTCCCGAAGGTGTAGCGGGGGATGGTGCTGCCAATTATCTGACGGTCCTGGTCGTCGATCTTGCCGTCAGGGGCGGGAATCTTGTTGCCCTTGGCGTCGAGGATGTATTCACCGTTTTCGTCAACCTTGAAGTCACCGGCCACGTCTTCATAGATAAGGTCGCCGGGCTTGGTCTCCATACCGTACTGCGGACAAGTGGCGTTGACCTGGTCGGCCTCTTCCTGGCTGCGGGCCATACCTATGCACTTGAGGCCGTAAATGGAGTTGATGGCATAACCCTCCTCGTTGCGCAGCAGCGAGCCGGATGCGGTGCCCTTCATATCAATGATCTGGTTGACAACGTCGCTCAGGTTGGCATCCACGCCCCAACTCCAGTCGCCCTTGCGGTCGTGGTAGCCCACGCCTACTTCCCAGCCTACGTTGCGGACGGTGCCGGCATTCTGGAACGGCGCGTTGAGGCCAATGCTGGCGGGGATGTCAAGCTCCATCAAGATTCCGTAGGTGGTCTTGTAGTACCAGTCGGCGGTAAGGGTAAGCTTGTCGAAGAAGGTTCCGTCGATACCCACGTCGTACATCTCGGAGGTCTCCCAGGTAATCTCCTCGTTGGCCAGGTTGTTCAGGCCCACGATGGGATAGATTATGTCGTTGGCCGAGATGCTGGAAATCGTAAGCCTCTGGATTGTAGGATAATAGTCATCACCGAGGTTCTGGTTTCCCAGCTGGCCGTAGGATGCGCGTATCTTAAGCTCGTTGATGCTCTTCTTGACTCCTTGCATCCAGGGCTCCTCTGTGATTCGCCAGGCAGCGGATGCTGATGGGAAGATGCCCCACCTGTGCCCTTTGGCGAAACGGGAGGATCCGTCGAAGCGGATATTGGCTTCGAAGAGGTAGCGCTCCCTGTAGTTGTAGTTCAACCTGCCGAAGAAGGAGGCCAGCGCCCACTGGTATTCGGCTCCGCTGTTTTCCTTGAGTTCGTTGTCGGCACCTGCATTGATGGTGTGGTACTGAGGATACTGGAAATCACGCCTGTAGGCTCCCAGAGTGCGGTTGTCCATATCTTCGTAGGAGGCACCTGCAAGCAGCGTCACATCGTGAGCCTGTGCAAACTTGTGGTGGGCCTTGGCGGTGAACAGGTAGTTGCCGTAGATGGTGCGGCTGATGCTCTCGCGCAGGGAGTTGTATTCCCTGTTTTTGATGGGGGATACAGTTCCGTAAGCATCTGAATAATAGGTAACCAGGTCGTGGAATGTATGTGTTTCGCTTTGGGTGATTCGGGGGGCTAGGGTACCTTCAAGGGTGAGCCATTTCCAAGGCTTGTAGCTCAGGGCCAGTGCTCCGGCCAGTCGGAAGGTCTCGCCGGTTACCTGTCCGCCCACGCCCAGGTCCATCATAGGCAGGGGGTTGACTGTACCGCCGGTGAACGGGGCGTAGGTGCCGTTTGACCATTCTGCCAGAAACAGAGGGTCGCGGGCATTCATCATATTGAAGAAGCCGCTCTGGTTGGGATGATAGTGCCGCAGGCCGTAACTTCCGGAAAGGTCGAAGCGCATACCGACTTTGTCGTTGATTTCCAGGTTCATATTGTTGCGGAAGTTGTAGCGCTTGAAATCGGCGCTTTTGACTATGCCCCTCTGG
>R27__coassemble_2002_pt1 | contig 8490 bp, 7 predicted proteins | sample R27__metabat2_high_PE_017 | metagenome-assembled genome bin R27
TCAGACTAAGCAAAATCTTTGGATAGTCTCACACGGAAAATTGCAGGTGAGCCATGGGGGGACATGCGAAGAGACCCTGATCCAGGAGTTCAAGGTTTTCTGCTGAAAAAAGATCATTATGACATAGACTCTGTTACGGATATGTTGCCAGAATCGCAATCCGTGCATCAGACGTGGGCATGGTTTGATATGCAGAGAAAGATGTATAACTATCTGGGCGAACACAATATAAGTCTAAACAGAATAGGTTCGTTCACTCAAAAACATCTGAATATTAACTTTGCTGATAACCCACTGCATATCGGATGCATCTATGTGGTACACTATAGCCCCATCAAGACAGTCCATGTAGAGACAGTCCCTATAATTCCCGCAGTAAGGTGCGAAATAGACTGGAGAAGCGGCGCACAGCGTGAAGACGTATTTGTGAAGGTGAAAGAACAAGTGACCGATAAGCAGAGTATCCCGAATGAGTTTACGCAGCAGGTAAATAGTGGAATTAACTTCGCTCTCGTTCAGATGAACAGCAGGCCACGTAAGATAGATATAGATATAGAGAATGGTGCAGGTGAATTGCTCTTTTTCCTGAGAAATGTTGTGTTTTTAGGTTCGGTTGTCAAGCCTTTGTCTAAACTGCCGTCAAAGATGCAGCATGCGATGGCTACTCCTGTGCAGGCTGTTGGGCTGGAACACTATCTGAGACCGGCCATATTGGAGAAAGAGGCAAAGATAAAGCGTACGAGGATGGAATTCGTATTCTTTGACGGAGATCCCAATAAGAAGGCAGCGAATAAACAGGCCGCGAAAGAATGTGTAGATAGGATATTGAGAACTGCGAAAAAACAGATTCTCATTGCAGACCCATATCTGTCCGCTGACCAATTTAACGAGTATATAGCTCCACTCGCAAATGAACATGGGCTTGATATTACCGTTGTGAATTGCAAGGAACAACTTGAACGTATGGCTCATATGCAGGGGCGGACTTTTGAGGATATTGAGAATGAGCTGAAGGCCGCAGTTGCCGGTTTTAATGGAAATATGAATGGTACGCAAGTGACTGTTTATTGTATAACGGGGCAGGGAAGGTTGCATGATAGGTTCATACTGACGGAAAGCGACGGATGGTTGATTGGCTCTTCATTAAGTGAGTTCGGTAATCGTGCTTGCAGCATTGTTAAGCTATTGGACAGTGCGCACATGGAGTTGAGCGAACTTACAGGTGGATGGTGCACTGATGGGGCTGTTTCTTACAAGATAGAATAAGGCTTATGGAAAGGAAAGATTTGTTTTTGAACAGCGACCTCTCCATGATGCTATCAAGAGAGCAGAATCCTGAACCTGTTTTTGGAAAGGAATGGGAGGAAGAACAGCAAGCAATGCGCCAGGAAGCTGATGAGGTTATCAAGAACCCGGCAGGGAAGATTGATGCTAAACAGCTGATGGAAAAAAGCGCACGATATGCTGAAGCAGAGGGCTATTATCTGAAGTTATATACGCAAGGGTCGGATGAAGAGCAGTCGCAGGATTTGAGGAGTTTGGAATATGCCGCGTCCCTGATACTGTTGCCAGACGCTATACTGATAGCAGGGGGTGATTTGGCGGATAAGGGTGACTATGCGAAATGGTTGGAACTGCTCTATGCGCTTCATTACGTCCCATTACAAAAGTCTTTTTGTTATTGCTTGACTAAACATAGGGATTTTGTGGCGCTTTTAAGTGGTCTCGATATAAAGCAGGTGGCATTTCCTCAAACTTTTCTTTGCTCTTTGTTGGACCATTGGTTTGAGTGGCTTACCCGTGTGGTAGGTCATCTGCTGACTTACGAAGATGAAAAAGACTTTTACGCCAAGAATGAAAAAGCGCAAGAACTGAAAGCGGAGGCGAAAGCTGTAAAGGATGAGTGGGAGAGAGACCTTCCAGGAATGATTCATGAAATAATGGCTTGTTTCTCTAGGTTTTTGAAGCCAAGTAGCCTGCTATCTTGGGCGACCAAAGAGCCAATGAGGGATGATGCAAGGTCTAATCCATACAGTGCCAACTATAACCACTGTTTAGAGTTGATATATGAGGATTTATCAAATGTCGTGGCTCTACATACCATTCCTGCTGATGACCTCAATCTGAATATGCTGTTGTTGATGGCCGGAAAGGCTGTTAAGGATAATGATGCTGTCTTTGGAAAAGAGGTTTATGCCAGATTAAGGGAGTGCTTGATGAATGAGAACTTCTCTGGTATGGAGAAAAAATCGGAACTGGATGAGAAAAGACAGCGAATCATTGCTCAACTTGTGGTTTTAGTATTTCCCTCTCTGGAATTTGCCAAATGTATTAATGAGGTAGCTACACGCTTTCAGGGATGGAATATGGATTATCAGGAGTTGTATGCGGAAGCACGTCGAGAAGCTTTCCTTCTATGTTCTCTCTTTAGGGTGTTTGAGATCAAGGATTTTGCTGCTGAAGTTCGATTCGAGGCATGGAAGACACTTGTGGATATTTATGTTTGGGAATACAGAAGGTGTGAGAATGAATACATTATGAGGGATGACTTCACTGTGCCATTTAGGGTTGCAGTGGAGGTGGTAGAGAAACTACAGGATGAGAATTGTAGGGAGTATCTTCACGAAATGATGCTGGAGAGTATATTGAGCATCGTATCACTCTTGACTGTTTTTTCTGAGTGTAATATGTCCCTGTCAGATAAGACCATAGCAAGGATATTAGAGAGAACCGATAAAGAGTGGCCTTCTGCCAAATTGCTGATGGGTGTGAGAGGACAAAGGCACTTGGAGACTAGGATAGAGAATCTGATTGGTCAGTTGAGAGGGATTGGAAAGGAGTAAAGTAATTAATAATGGAAAAGAAGTATACTGAATACTTAGATGAAATAACAGCTGATGAGCTATATGAAGGCTTGCTCGGTTATGGTATGTTTGCCAACAGGCTGCCTCCTGTCTTTACTTCTGTACCTTTCTTTGATTATTGCCAGGCAAACAATCCTGGAGGATTCGGTTTTTCAGCCATTCGGAGTTGGATTGGCTGAGATTAAAGCCTATGCAGATGCCTTGTATATAGATTCCAAGGCAACCCACAATTATGAAGCCATCGGTTATGCAATTTATTTCAGCTTGAAGCATGGCTTTACGCTCAATGAACTTGATATTAGCTGGGTGATTGAGAGAGGAGATTGTGTGCTGTTGCTGATGACTTGGTTGTACTACTTGAAGGTCAACCATGGAAAAACCCGCGCTACACAGTTAAAACCTCTGGTGGCAGAAGCAAAGAGATTAAAGGATGCAGATATGGACAGGTATTGGCTCTTTTGCTATGAAGCGCTGTCGTACAGCAACCTGAAAGATGAATGGCAAGTGCTGAAAAGAGCAGGGGTGAGTTTCGTTAAGACGGTTTTGTGAATAATAATAAATAGATGATAGCACCAACACAGATGAAGAAGCCAAGTAATTGGCAGGATTTTGAGAAACTCTGCAAATTGTTGTGGGGTGAGATATGGGAGTGCGAAGACACCATCAAACGGCATGGCCGTCAGGGACAGAATCAACATGGTGTGGATGTATTCGCGTATGTGGATAAATACGGTGGTTATTGCGGTATTCAATGTAAGGGGAAGGATGATTACACTAATGCCCAGTTAACCGAGACAGAGATTGATACTGAGATTGAGAAGGCTCTTGGTTTTGAGCCCGAACTGAAGTTGTTGGTATTTGCTACGACAGCCAACAAGGATGCCAAGATTGAAGGGTATATCAGGAAGAAAGATGTTGAGAACAGACAGAAAGGTAAGTTCAGAGTTGATATAGCTTCTTGGGAAGATATTGTTGACCAGTTGGAACGATATAGAACCACCTATAACTGGTATGTGAATAACTGTCAATTTAAGGATGCAACGGATGTAAAAGTTACGTTTGATGGTGAAGAAGAGATTACCATACGGCCTGAATACGTAAAGACAACGGTTCATTACGAATATAAGGAGTTGTCTGAGTTTGAGCGAACATTCCAGTCACAGTGGAAAGATTTGTTGACTCCGAATATTGGTGGGTCACTGATGCCTTGGAATAGACCGCGCCAAGTGGATAAGAGGTGGTGCGAATTGAATATCAGAATTGAGAATATTGGAAGAACGGTTATTAAGACACCAAAGCTAGTGGTTTTCTTCCGTTCTGAAGACATCGTGAGAATAGATGATGACTTCTACTATTGTAATGCGTTTGGTATAGATGAGGCGGCAAAGGCTCAAATCAATGCCGGAAGAGATGCAAAGAGAGAGGTATTCCAAACATATAAAAATGAGCTGGAGTATAGACCTAAGAATCCTGTTTTTGTGCAGAAAGATTACAGGGATTTCCACATGAGTATTATACCTGCTGACGGAGTAAAGGCTTTGCCATTAGTTTGGAAGTTTCTGTGTGAGGACTACCAGAAAGAAGGTTTTCTGAAAATCAATGTAGAGCCTCAAATAGAAGAGCGAACAAAGACGGTTACAGTTCACGATAGGTCAGAATTGAAACCTGATGAGGTTAGTATTGAGGCTAAGATTGTGGAAGAATAAGATTTTGGCTCACAAATGATAGGATTAACGTATGACGTTTGAAGAGATAAAAAAACTGATAGAGAAGGATGAGCACCGTTGTCTGGAATTGAAGAAAACGACAGGGGAGCTGCAGGACGGTATGCACTCTGCCTGTGCGTTTCTGAACACGGATGGCGGGTGGCTGGTGTTTGGAGTGGCACCCAAGTCGCTGAAGATCTTGGGGCAGCAAGTAACGGATAATACTCTGCAGGAATTGGCGGGTGCCCTATCTGGTTTTTATCCAGAAGTAAATGTAAAGCCAGAGTACATAGATGTGCCTGGAAGAACGGATGACAAGCTGATTGCCATCCACTTTGACGGATGGGAATTGGGGCAGATGCCTTATACCTACCACGGGAAACCTTACTGGAAGAAGGAAAGCACAACCATGGATATGCCTCATGAGGAGTACGAAGACCGGCTCCGTGCAGCTAAACCAGAGAAGTTTGCATGGGAACAGCAGGAGGCAAATGATGTGACGGTGACAGATTTAGTCGAAGAGCGCATTCGTGGCGCTGTCCGTTTAGGTGTGAAGAGAGGTCGTATGCCGGCAACTGCTGAAGCAGAGAGCGTGGAGTCAATCTTGGAGAAGTGGGGGCTCCTGCGTAATAATAAGGTCTTGAATGGTGCGGTAGCTTTATTCGGACGTAATTTGACAGGCTTTTCACAGATGAGATTGCGTCTTGCACGGTTTCGCGGAACAGATAAGAATGAGTTTGTTGATAGTGGCCGGGCATCTGGAAACTACTTTGATTTGCTGGATGCTGGAATGGATTTTCTGTTCAAGCATCTTTCGCAGAGTGGCAAGATAGTGGGGTTCCAAAAGGAAGAAGAATTGGAGATACCTGCTGAGGCTTTACGCGAAGCGCTGACGAACGCCCTTTGTCATAGACAGTTTGAGAAATTTAATTTGACGCCAGGAATCGCTGTTTATGATGACCGTGTGGAGATAGAGAATCCAGGTCGTTTCCCTCTGGGGCTAACTCCTGAGAATATAAAGAAAGCTCATGCATCGCATCCCTATAACCCATTGATGGCTGACGTTCTGTATTTGTCCTCCTTCTTAGAAAGTTGGGGGTCAGGTGTGGGGCGTATGATAGATGCTTGTCGCGCACAGGGCGTTCCAGAGCCTGTATATGAGGAATTTGGCGGGTTCGTGAAGATAATTTTTCGTAAAGTTGTCACTAAGCCGTCACTAAGCCGTCACCAAGTAGTTACTAAGCTGGGAGTAAGCTGGGAGGAAGTTGGGAGTAAGCTGGGGGTAAGCTGGGAGGAAGTTGAAAAATTGATTATCGCCCTACAGCATCCTATGCTGCTGAGTGAGTTGAAGGCACTGTATGGGTGGAATAATGCCTCGAAGTTCAAAGAGAAATACATTAATCCTCTTATCGCAGAGGAGCTTGTGAATATGACAGTGCCAGAAAAGCCAACCAGTCCAAACCAACGGTACTACCTAACGGAAAAAGGGAAAACACTTTTGGATAACGAGAGAACCGTGAAACAGGCTACAGGAGTTTCTGAAGAGCGGGTGAACAGAATGATAACTGAATTTGCAGAGGCTTTGCCACGGTATGAAATCGGGCTACCTATTATGGGTGAGCGATTTAGGAATACTCTTACAGTAGGTGATACCCGTTGTTTCCAAGCCGCATACAAGATGACGAAAGAGATGTTTGAGGACAACGGACAGTGGATTTATGATACGCCAGACTTATATCTGCACGAGATGCAGGTGAATATATGGCAGCATTATAATGTGCAGTTCCTGATGCGCAGGGCAGATGCAATCTACAAGATACGATTCTCGGAGATAAAAGATGCTTTTAAGAATCTGGGTATAGATGGTCGTTATGTCGTTGTTACCAGTTTCTTCCTTGGGACGTTCGATGCACTTTATGGAGGGGATGTGGCTTTAGAAGGAACGAATTATGGCTATCGCTATGGCGATATCGATATTTATAAAGTGCCGTCTCACGAGGCCCATCTTATTGTGATGCGGAAAGAACTACTGCCCAGATGCGAAGCGAAGGTATATGAAGGTCCAAGCAAGGAGTACAGGCTTATTGATGAGGAGCATCTGTTGTACTCAAACATCTACAATATGAAAGATGAAGGTGATGGCCTTGGACTTGCGATGATGCGCGACATCAAGTTCTATATGCCTGAGGAGAAGGACTTTCATTATGTGAAACTTATGGTGGATAGGGACGAACGTGTTGAGAGTGAATTGAGTAAAATACAATCATTGACATAATAGATAACGAATATATGTTCAACTTAGACAAGTTTATTGCTGACTCGGTAACGTTTAGACCGGGCAGTATGTTTGAAAAGGATATACAGGCAAATGCCTCTATATTGACACGTGAGATTAAGGGTAAGAAAGTTTGCGTGATTGGTGGAGCAGGCTCAATTGGTTCCAGCTTCATCAAGGCTGTTTTACGGTTTGAACCGGCATCAGTGGTGGTGGTTGACCTCAACGAGAACGGGTTGGCAGAACTGGTGCGCGATGTTCGTTCTACAGAGGGGTTGTATGTGCCTGATGAATTCCGTTGCTATACGCTGAACTTTGCTGACCCTATCTTTGAAAGGATATTTAGGGAAGAGAAGGGCTTTGATATTGTTGCTAACTTCTCTGCACACAAACATGTGCGCTCGGAGAAGGATAGGTATTCAGTGCAGGCTCTGATAGAGAACAATGACATCAAGGCAAAGAAGTTGATGGACTTGCTGACTGTATATCCTCCCAAACATTTCTTCTGTGTCTCGACGGATAAGGCGGCTAACCCCGTGAACATTATGGGGGCCTCAAAGCGTATCATGGAAGACCTTGTAATGGCTTATAACAAGTACTTCAAGGTGACTACAGCTCGCTTTGCTAATGTGGCTTTCTCGAATGGTTCTCTGCCTGATGGGTGGATTCATCGCTTGCAGAAGAAGCAGCCCTTGGTGGCTCCTTCTGATGTGAAGCGGTATTTCGTTTCCCCTGAAGAGAGCGGTCAAATTTGTATGCTGGCTTGCATCTTGGGTAATGGAGGCGAAGTATTCTTCCCGAAACTTGGTGAAGACCAGATGCTGACGTTCTCTGCCATCTGTGATGAGTTCGTGAAAGCTGAAGGTTTTGAGAAGAAACAGTGTGCTAATGATGCTGAGGCTGTCAAGTATGCAGCTGAGATGGATTACGACAGTGAGACATATCCTGTGGTTTACTTTGGCTCTGATACTACTGGCGAAAAAGCGTATGAGGAGTTCTATGTGCCGGGTGAGAAGATTGATATGGATAGGTTCAAAGCACTGGGTGTTGTTGAGCAGACTACCCGTCACGACATGGATGAGGTGAATGGGTTCTTCGAGAAGTTGGAAGGTATTTTTGCTAAGGAGGACTTTACTAAGGCGCAGGTTGTGGATGCTATCCGAGAGTTCATCCCTAACTTCGAGCACGAAGAGAAGGGTAAGAACCTTGACCAGAAGATGTAAGAATGACCCAAGACGAGCGCTGGCTTAATAAATACAATGAGGTGATAAACTTCATTGAAACTAATCATAGGAATCCATCTAAGTATGATGATACTGAAAGAGGGCTGTACGTTAATTGGATAAAGCATAACAAGAAACTGATGAAGGCCGGGGAACTAAAGGAACCAAGGCTAGGGATGTTTCAAGAGTTGATGGATTTGAGTGAGAAGTATAGAAGAGTGAATCAGTACTCCTGAACCGCGGGCAGGCAAGACAGAGTGGCCGCCCGCCCTGGAAAATGAGTGCGGGATGCTTCGACATCGGTTCGCTGGATACGTATTATGAGGCACAGAAGATTTACGGATAAACACGAACATTCAGTTTTTTTCTGAAAGTGGTCGCTAATATGTTAAAAATGGTATGCTTACGACCACTTTCGTGGA
>R27__coassemble_2023_pt1 | contig 8403 bp, 4 predicted proteins | sample R27__metabat2_high_PE_017 | metagenome-assembled genome bin R27
TTCGGTGCCCCTCTCGCGCCTGACTTCGAGGATGCGCGGGGCGGGGACCCTGTTCTGGAAGTAAGCGACGAGGTAGGGATCGGCGGCAGTAGGATAGATGCTCTTGACGCCTGCTCTCTCGCGCACCAGACCTATGCTCCTGTCCCAGGCGGCCTGGTCGAGCTGTCCGAGCTCGGCCTTTGCCTCGGCGTAGTTGAGAAGCACTTCTGCGTAGCGGATGAGCGGAACGTCGGTCGCGGTGGCGCCGGAGATTTCGTCGTTGATTTCATCGGTGAGCCACTTGCAGGGCTGGTATCCGGTCTTGGCATAGACCAGGTCCGGGGCGTAGTGGACGGTGCCTCCGGCCCTGGTGAAGCCGGGGGTGCGTATGGTCTGCGCCAGGCGGTAGTCGCGGTCCTTGCACTCATCGGCGAACTCCAGCTCCATATACTTGGGATACTTGCTCGTGAACGGGGTGCCGTCCAGGCAGAGGTAGGTGTTGACGAAATCGCGGTTGAACGAATACTGTGCGTGCTGGGCGTTGCACATATAGTCGTTGATGCTGTAGGACGTGTTGTTCACTTTGAGGGTGAGGTCGTAGTCGCGCGCCCAGATGAATTCCTTGCCGCAGTTGGCCGCACCGTCGGAGTTGATGAACATATCCCTGTACTGGGTCTTGCGGTTGGCGGGGGAGTCTATCAGGCCGTACACCTTGGAATTCATAATCTCCTCGGCGGCCTTTACGCACTCTTCCAGATACATTTTGCTCTCGTCCGCTTTCCAGGCCGCGCCGGTGGAAGGGTCGGTCTTGTGGTACTTGCGGTAAGTGCCCTCATACAGGCAGAAACGCGACTTGATGGCGAGTGCTACGTAGCGGTGGATGAACGAACTGCGGTTGCGGTAGGATGCATCCGTCGAGCAGTGCGTGCAGGCGTAGTCAAGGTCTTTCAGGATGTTGCGGCACACTTCCTCGCGGTTTGTGCGCGGCATATAGATGTCGTCGGGATTCTGGGGATCCACAAGGTGGTCGTACCAGGGCACGGCGCCGAATGTCTGCACCTTGCTTATGTAGAACATAGCCCTGAAGAAACGTCCGACTCCTTCGTAGTGGTCGAGAACGGCCTCCGGGGCCTTCGCCTTGCGCATATTTTCGAGGTAGTAGTTGATCGAGCGCAGGCTGCTCCAGTTGCTCGTGGTCCAGTTGGTGGCGTCTTCAGCAGTGTAGCGGGGAGTGTAGTAAAGGTACTCGCCGTCCCAGCTCATAGCGTCGGAGTACTTGTCTCCGTCGATGAATGTCTTGATAGCCGTGGCGTAGGATCTCGTGAGGCCGTTGGTGTAGAGTATCAAGGACGATTCGTCTGTAAAGAAGTATTCGCTCTCTATCTTGTTGGGGTTCTCCTGGATGAGGAAATCTTTGCAGGAGGAAACCGCGGCTGCGCCGAGCGCAAGCATAATCAGTATTGAATATTTTTTCATTGTCCTGTCCTCCTTTTAGAATGTGATGTTAACTCCGGCCGTGAGGTTCTTGAACACCGGGTAGGTGTTGCCCTGTGCGGCGCTGTTGAAATCGGTATCATACCCGAGTCCTTCGGGGTCGAGGTTTTCGGCCCACTTGTGGAGGGGAGTGACGGTGAAGAGGTTCTCGCCGTTGACGAACAGCCTCAGACCCCTGATGCCCAGGGACTTGCAGACGTTCTGAGGGAAGCTGTAGTCGAGCTGGATATTCTTCACGCGCAGGTATGAGGCGTTCTGCATATAGCGGGTGTTGGCGATTTCGAGAATCTTCGTCGCGGCGTCGTCGCCGTTGGACTGGTAGGTGCTGCCGCGGGGCCAGTAGGCGGTGTCCCAGTTGAGACACTGGCTGCCGTCTTCGCTGAGCTGGGCCACCGTCGGGTTGCTGAGCCTGTGGGCTTCGGGGATGAAGTAGAAGAACGGCCTGGAGTACTTGCCCCAGAAATAGCCGCAGTCATCGCCCGGATACCAGTCCCTCTTCGCCACGCCCTGCAGGAACACGGACACTCCGAAGCCGTTCCAGCTTGCGGAGAGGTTGATGCCGTAGCAGTAGTGGGCCTGGGAATTGCCGATGATGCTGAGGTCGCCTGCGTCCCGGGTAGTCAGTTTGCCGTAGTTGATGACTCCGTCGGGCTCGCCGTTTTCACCGCCGCCGATATCCCTGACCTTTACCTGGCCGGGGCGGGTGACCTTGTCGGAAGCCTGCTGGAAGGTATGCACGGCGGAATTTGCGATGTCGTCGTAGTCCTTGAACAGGCCGTCAACCGTGTATCCCCAGATTTCTCCGATTTCCATACCTACATAATAGTTGCTCGGATTGCCGCCGTTCTTGATGAGGTCGGACATCGAAGCGGCCAGCTTGCATTCGTCGTTGCCGGCGTACTTGGTGATGAAGGAGCGGTTGTCCCAGAGCAGGCCCTTGATGCGGTAGGAGAAGGGCTTGCCGCCGAGGTCGAACTCATCCCTCCACTGGAGCGAAAGCTCCCAGCCGCGGGTCAGCATCTCGGCGTTGTTGCCCTTGGGCGAGGATGTGCCATACACGGAGGGCACCGTGGCGCTGAGCGTGTACATATCCGTGGTGTAGCGGTGGTAGTAGTCGCCGCTGAACGAGAGCCGGCTGCCCAGCAGGTCGAAGTCAAGGCCGAGGTCGTAGGTGGTGGAGCGCTCCCAGGTCAGGGATACGGGCACCACGCTGGCCACGGAGGTGTAGGACGGCAGGTTGCCGCCAAGCACGATGTCGGTGGCCTTGCTGACGGACATCTCTGATGTATAAAGGTAGGGGCTCACGTTGCCGTTGCCCATAGTACCGGCGGAGATGCGCAGCTTGAGGTTGTCCATCCAGCTGCGGCTCCACTTCATCCAGGGCTCGTCGGAAATCCTCCAAGCTGCCGAGGCGGAAGGGAAGAAGCCCCACTGGCTGTAGGTCGGGAACTTGGAGGAACCGTCATAGCGCCCGCTGATTTCCAGCAGATACTTGCTTCTGTAGGAGTAGTTCAGACGGGCGAAGGCGCCCATATAAGACCAGCCGTTGCCTCCGGCGCTGATGTTGGATTCGCCGTCCATAAGGGTGAAGGAGGGCTTGCCGGAAGTGAAGCCCGTGCGGGTGGTGGTCAGGGTCTTGTAGGTCTGCCACTCGGCGTTCCATCCGGCCAGGGCGGTGAAGGAGTGGTTCTTGCCGAGGTTAGGGCTCCAGGTTAGATAGACGTTGGATGCCTGGTAGCGGGTGTCGTAGTTCACTTCCGTCAGCTTGTCTCCTGCCGATGCCGATTCCTTGAGGAAGACGCCGGGCGATTTGGAGTAGGTCACCATATTCTGGATGGTGCGGCGGTTGCGGGAAGTGAAATTATAGGAATAGTCGGCCTGCAGCTTGAGGCGGTCCTTGATAATGTCGATATCGACGCTGACTTTCTCCCGCAGGTAGGTGCGGTTGTCTGTCAGGTAGTTGTTGCCTTCGCTGAATGCCGCGTAGCCGGAGATTGCCGATGCGGGCGACCAGCTGCCGTCGGGGTTCTTTATGGGGGCCATAGGCTGGAGGCAGTGCTGCATATATTTCTGCACCACGGTGCCGTTTTGGGTGCGGGGCTGGATGTCGTCGCCAACCGATAAGCTGAGGTTGTTGGTGATGCGCAGCCAAGGGCGCACCTTCAGCGAGCCTTTAGCGCGGAGGTTGTAGCGGTTGTAGTTCTCCGTGCCGACTTTGTAGATGCCGTCGGAGCCGTAGTAGCGGCCGGAAATGTAGTAGTCGGCGTTCTCATTTCCCCCGGACACCGAGAGGTTGTGCTCGGTCGCGCCGGAGTACTTCTTGTAGAACTCGTTCATCCAGTCGGTGTTGCCGTAGTAGGCGTAGCCGAAGCCCGAAACGTCGTAGCTCTCAGCTACTTTCGAGAGGCTGGGATCCTGGTTGCGGCGTATGATTTCGTTGTAGATGGCTTCCGAGTAGGGGGACTTCGAATCGATGTGGTTCAGCAGCGCGCGGGAGCCGTTGTAATACTGGTTGTAGCAGGTCTTCCACCAGTCGAGCCACTCGATGGAGTCGGTGATGTTGTGGAAGTCCACGGTGCGTCTCTTGACGCTGACGGAGCCGTTGTAGTTGATGACGGGGGTGCCTTTGCGGGCGCTCTTCGTCGTTACGAGAATCACGCCGAAAGCTCCGCGGGCGCCATAGACGGCTGTCGAAGATGCGTCCTTGAGCACGGAGACGGATTCGACATCCTGCGGGTTCACCATATCCAGAGAGCCTTCCACTCCGTCGATGAGCACGAGGGTGGAGCCGCCGGCGCCGATGGAGGTGGAGCCGCGCACGTTGACGGAAGCGCCGCTCGAGGGCTTGCCGTCGTTGAAACTGATGTTCAGACCGGCTATCTCGCCCTGCAGCGAGCGGGCGAGGTTGCCGTTGGAGCGGTCTCCGACCACTTCGCTGTCCACTTTGTCCACTGCGCCGACAAGGTCGCGCCGCTTCATAGTGGCGTAGCCGACCACGACCACGTCGTCGAGGATGTTGGCCGAATCGGAAAGCACGATGTCGAAGGGCACGGTTTCGGAGCCGCTCAGGGTGATTTCCGAATCCTTGTATCCTATGAAGGACACGATGAGGGTGGCGGGCACTTTCAGATTTTTGATTTCGTAGCGGCCGTTCAGGTCGGTGATGTAGCCGCCGGGAACGCCTTTTACCTGGATGGAGGCCCCTATCAGGGGCTCTCCTGTCGAATCGAGCACGCGGCCAGAAACCTCCCTTACGCCGCTTTGTCCCCGGGAGGAGAGAGCCAGCAGCAGGAGTGCCGCACTGAAGCTCAATGCTTTAAGTAAACGGTTAAATTTCATTATAAAAGTTTTGGTTATTGGTTATATGACAAAACTACTGAAAAAAAGGCGGATTTCCTACGGAAACTTCATTATATTTGCAGGCGGAATGGAAAAGAAATTATCTGTCAATACTATACTCTGGCTGCTGTGTGCAGCCTCCGGAGTGCTCCTGAGCATTCCCTGGCTGGTTCCGCACGCCGGTATGGTGAGCCTTGTGGCCCTGGTGCCGCTGCTGCTTGCCGAATACATTGCCGCGGGAGCCGGAATCCGGCGCTTCTGGCTGTGGCACTACAGCACTTTCGTGCTCTGGAACGCCCTTACAACCTTTTGGGTATGCAACGCCACGGTCGGCGGAGGCATTTTTGCCGTGCTTGCAAACGCCTTGCAGATGTCGCTCGTATTCGGCCTTTTCAGGCTTGCCCGCAGGCGTCTTCGCGGGGCGCTGCCTTACGTGCTGCTTGCCGCCGCGTGGATTGCCTGGGAGAGGTGGTACCTGACGCAGGCCGAGATTTCCTGGCCCTGGCTCGTACTCGGTAATGCGTTCGCTACCAGCGTGAAGGACATTCAGTGGTACAGCGTCACAGGCACGCTTGGCGGCTCGCTGTGGGTCTGGTGCGCAAACCTTGCGCTGTTCGGCACCCTGGTCAGCCTTGCAGGCGGCAGGTGGAAGGAGTGGACGGGCGCGGCGCGTGCCGCGGTGTGCTGCTCCCTCGCGCTTGCTTTCTTCGCCCCTCCCGTGATTTCGCTCATTATGTACCACGGCTACGAGGAGCGCAGCGAGAAGCAGGTCAGCGTGGTCATAGGGCAGCCCAATCTCGACCCGTACAAGAAGTTCGCCTCGATGACCCAGAGCCAGCAGACCGATATATTGCTGGGCCTGTACGAAAAAGAGCTTTCCAAGGGGGAGGCGAAGCTGCTGATGGCTCCCGAGACCTTCACTTTCGACGTGCTGCTCAACGACATACCATCCTCGCCGACCTGGCAGCGCTTCCATTCATTCCTGCAGGAACATCCGGGAAGCGACCTGCTGTTCGGGGCCGCCACCAACGAACTCTTCTTCACGGCGTCGCCCCCTTCTCTGCTTAGCTACCCCTACGGCAACGGCTGGCGGATGCCGCGCAACAGCGCCCTGATGCTTTCTCCGGACGGGACCACGGAAGTGTTCCACAAGAGCAAGCTGGTCGTGGGCACGGAACTGACCCCGTACCCCAAGATATTCGTGCCGCTGGACAATTTCCTCGCGGCAAAGTTCAACGGGGGCTCGCCGCTGATGGCGCGCGACTCCGGGCAGGACGAAATCTCGCTGCTGCACCTCTCTGACGGCACTCCGCTGGGCTGCGCCGTGTGCTATGAGTCCGTGTACGGCGAGTATTGCACCGGTTACGCTTCCAAGGGCGCGGGCTTCATCGCCGTCATCACCAACGATTCCTGGTGGGGGAATACTCCCGGCTACCGCCAGCACCTGAGCTACAGCTGCTTACGGGCCATCGAGACCCGTCGGGACATTGCCCGGTGCGGCAACAGCGGCATCAGCTGCTTCATCGACCAGAGGGGCGAGATACTGAGCCGCGGGCCCTGGTGGGAGGAGGCTGTGCTGCGCGGCACGGTCAACGTGAATACTGAGAAGAGTTTCTTCACCTTGCACGGGGATATCGTGGGGCGCGTCTCCACGCTCGTATTCCTCCTGCTGCTGGCGCTGCTTATTGTGCGTTTTTGGGTGAAGAATTAATATGAGTTTTGCCAATAGTTTTGTATATTTGCAAACTATGCCCTTCGATATACTTAAGGCCTTGCTTATCGGAATCCTTGCATCAGCCCCTGTGGGACCGGTGTCCGTGCTCGTGATGCAGAAAGCTTTCTGCCACGGGAAATGGGCCGGACTCGCCGCAGGAGCAGGCTCGGCGATCATAGACACGTTCTTCGCCGTTGTGAGCCTTTTTGCGGTGATGGTGGTGCAGGACTTTTTTCAGCAGCACGAATCCTGGATTTTCATCGGCGGAGGAGTGCTCGTAGTGGCCGTCGGAGTGGCTATGCTCTTCCGCAAGCCGCTGGAAGACAAGATGCTCGTGGCCGAGACCAGCAAAGCAAAGGCGGTGCAATATGCACTCCAGGGAGCCGGATGCTGCCTGGCCAATCCCGGGGCCATAGCCTATATGTTCGCTCTGGTGACCTTGTTCCAGTTCGAGGTGGCGACCCCGGCTTCAGTGTGGATATGCTCGCTTTTCGTCCTGCTGGGTGCACTGCTGTGGTGGTTCTCGCTTTCCCTGGCATCCGAAAAGCTGCGCGAGCATTTCAAGGTACAAACACTTAACCGCGTGACCAGAATCGCCGGATATGCCGTGATAGGCTTCGGAGTGATACTAATGGTACGCGGCTTTTTATTGCTATAGATATGGCTAAAGTAAAGAAACCTGCTGCCGCCGGTGCCGGCTGGATTGTGCGCAATCTGCTTCTCGGAGTGCTGTTCGTGGCTGTGCTCGTGGGTGCGGCAAGCATTTTCCTGTCCATCCGCACTCGCCACGGCAAAGAAGTCACCGTGCCCGATATGACCAGCCAGAGCATTAAGGATGCCGCGGCTACAGCATCAGCCGCCGGCCTGCGCATCCAGGTCATCGACTCCGTGTATATGAAACGTATGCCCCGCGGGGCTGTTGTGAGCCAGCTCCCCAAGAGCGGCTCGAAAGTGAAGCCCGGACGGAAGATTTCCCTGACTATCAATTCGATAGTGCCCAAGAAAGTCTCGATGCCCAATCTTATCCACGTCTCTCTGCGCCAGGCCAAGGCCGAGCTGTCTTCCAAGGGGCTCGTGCTCGGACGGCTCAACTACGTAAGCGACATCGCTACCAACAATGTGCTGCGCCAGCAATTCCGCGGCCGTGATATCGAGCCCGGCAAGCAGCTCTACACCGGCTCCGTCATCGACCTCGTCGTGGGCCTTAACGGTACCGACGCTATGACTTACGTGCCTAACCTGCACGGTCTGAAGTACCTGCGCGCTGTCGATGTTGTACAGGACAACTCCCTGAATGTCAGCGGCTTGTTCTTCGATAAGACCGTCCGCACCTACAGCGACTCCCTCAACGCCGTGGTCTATTCCCAGCGTCCGGCCGCGACCGGCTACCCGACCGTGATGGGCACCGGAGTGACCCTTTATCTCTCGCTCGATGCTGACAGGGCCGCAAATTGACGCCGAACTGCCCCTGGACGAGGAGCAGGAAATGTTCGAGCATTTCCGCCTCGAGGTGGATCCGGGCCAGGACCCAATCCGTGTGGACAAGTATATGGTGGCGCATATGGAGAAAACCTCCCGCCACCGTGTGCAGTGCGCTATCAAGGAAGGCTTCGTGCAGGTGGGGGAGAAGACCGTCAAGGCCAATTATATAGTCCGCCCCGGAGACGTGATACGCTTCGTGATGCCTTACAGGCGCCGCGGAGTCGAGATTCTGCCGCAGGAGATTCCTCTCGACATAGTATATGAAGACGAAGACGTGCTGGTGCTCAACAAGCCGGCCGGAATGGTCGTGCATCCCGGCCACGGCCACTACGAGTCCACGCTTGTCAACGCCCTGGCCTTCCATCTGGGCATTTCCCAGAGCCCGGACTGGGAAG
>R27__coassemble_2067_pt1 | contig 8259 bp, 6 predicted proteins | sample R27__metabat2_high_PE_017 | metagenome-assembled genome bin R27
ACTACCTCATCAAACCGGCCAACTGATGCAACTTATTTTTTACACATTACTTAATAATAAGTGTAATAGTGTTATTTCCATAAATCGTTCACGTCAGGGAATGTGCCGAGCTGGTAACGGAACAGCACCACTCCGGCGGAACGGGTATCCGCCATAAGGTCGATGTCCCGGCGCAGGGCCTCAGCCGACATTCCCTTCGTGGAAGCGTCGTAGGTCTGGATTCCGGCCCAGGACACTCCGCCGCTCTTCGCGGCCTGGTCGGCGTAGTAATTGGCCCTGTCCTTGAATGCGGAATCGCTGAAGTTGTAGGAACCGTAACGGTAAATCATAGGCATCAGTATGTGGATGTACTGAGCCATCTGGGAAGGAATCTGTCCGTAATACTGGCTGGAGTTGGGCTCCGGCATCAGCGCGGCCGAGGTCACAAGTCCCTCGTCGAAGCCGTCGCAAATCTCCCGGATTTCCCGGCAGCAGCGGTTGACGGCATTGACGGAATTCACTTCCGCGGTGTGGTTGTGCTTGGAGGCGGTGCCGCCGAAACGGATGTAGTCGAGGTGCACGCCCTTGACGCCCCAGGTCTGCAGATAGCCCGTAGCCTCGTTGCGTATGCGCTCGTACACGTCCTCGCGGAAGCTCTTGGTGGCGTCGTCGATGGGACTGACCCATCCTCCGTCATAGAAGCACTGCAGCCACACGTGGACGGCGAGCCCGATTTCGTCGGCTATCCGTATGCACTTTATAGCCTGCTGACGGTAGCTCTTGGTCTCGAAGCCGGCATAGTTGAGAAGCAGGTGGTCGTAGCCCAGTTCCTTGAGGCGGCGAAGCTTGGCGCCGTCATCAGCGGTAAGGTCGCTCAGGTGCGAACCCCAGGCCCAGACAGCCGTCGGCTTGGTCTTGGAAAGGTCGAACACGGTGTTCTCGCGGCCGCAGCTGGAGTAGGTCATCGCCTTGAACTCGCCGCTGCCGTCGGGAATGCGCTGATAGGCGCCGAAATAGCCGAGGGATCGGAAGTCCTCTGTGCGGTTGAAAGAATCCACCGGAGCGGCCGCCTTTTCGCCAAGAATAAGGGTAAACGGCTCCTCGGAAGAAATCTCGCATTGCAGCGCACTGTCCCCGGAGCTGATTACCTTGCGCTCACCGGGAGCAAGGCTTCCCGACAAATCGGCGATCTTCAGGTTGGTGAAATATGTGTCGGAGAGGAAGAGCGACAATCCGTCAAGGGAGATTGACTCTTCGGACGTGTTCAGGACCTCCACCCAGGAATCAAACTCCTCGTTTTCGTGGTGGGCCGCTATCTCATTGATTACAATCCCTTTGTACTTCGCGGCAGAGTCGGTGTCGGACTGGGGGTTGCAAGCGACCAGGAGAGCGGGCAGTAAGGCACAGGCCAGGATGCGCGTCAGTTTCATAATTTGCCTTGGGCTTTAAGGTATTCTTCGGCTTTCACCAGACCGCCGGTCTTCTTGATGACCTCTTCGCAGAACTCGTAACTGAGCTGGGGGTTGCGCTCCACCATCGTGCGGGTGAGGCGGTCGATGACTTTGTTGTTGATAAGGTTGGCACAGACCATACGGTTGCCCTGCACGCGGCCGAGGCGCACCATAATGACGGTGCTTATCATATCGCACATCAACTTCTGGGAGGTGCCGGACTTCATACGGGTGCTGCCGGTAATGAATTCGGGGCCCATCACGATTTCAATAGGATAGTCCACATAGGAGGAAATAGGGGAACCGGGATTGTTGCAGATGCTTCCGCAAGGGATGCCGTGCTCCTTGCAGGCCTTCATCGCGGCCATCACATAGGGGGTGTTGCCGCTGGCGGAAATGCCCACGACGATATCCTTGGGAGTGATGTGGTGCTTGTCGCGCAGGGTCCTCCAGCCTTCTTCCACGTCGTCTTCGGCCTCTTCGAGGTCAAGGACCAGGTTCTCCACGCCGCCGGCGAGCACTGCCTGCCATATTTCAGGATCAACGCCGTAGGTGTTGGGGACTTCCAGCACGTCCAGCACGCCGAGTTTGCCGCCGGTACCGGCTCCGAGCCAGAAGAAGCGGCCGCCTGCGCGGAGTTGGTTCTCAATGGCCGTGCAGAGCTTTTCTATGTCGGGAAGCACCGCTTCGATTGCGAGGGGCACTTTCTTGTCTTCGGTGTTGATGTCACGCAGCAGTTCAGCTACGGATTTTGTCTCAAGATGGTCGTACAGGGACGGCTGTTCAGTTAGTCTTACACTCATTTCTTTCGTTATTTAAAGTCTTTATATTTTATGTCTCCGATTCTTTTTCCGTCGCGGTATGCCGCAGCGGTGACCCTCTGCTGGCGGTTCACGACGAACGGTCCTTCGTACAGCGTCGATGAGGCCGTAGGGGCGCTTCCGTCCAGGGTGTAGCGGATTTCGGCTCCGGGAGCGTCAATGCTCATAGTGACCACCTTGCTGTATTCCGTATCTTTATGGAAGTCGATGAAGGGGTCCCAGAAATTGCGGCAGTACTGCACGCCAAGGCGGTCAAGACGGCCCAGGTGGGTCTCCAGGCGCCTCGTGAAACCGTCCCAGTCCTTGCCGGCACGGGACCAGCCGGCCTCTGCGATCGCGCACATACGCGGCCAGGCCATATACTCTACGCGCGCCGGAGTGGGCATATATTCTGTCCACACGCATCCTTCGACTCCTATTATATACCTGCGCTCCTGCTCGGTCAGCACGGCGGGCACGGGTTCGTAGTCGTACATCGTGCGAAGCAGGGTGGGGCCGCCCATTGCAAGGGGCTCGCTGTCTGGATCGCCCTGCCAGTAGTCGAGGTAGTACTTGGGATATGGCGACATCACGACTTCGTGGTGCTGCTGGGCGGCTTTGATTCCGCCTTCCTCTCCAAGCCACGACATCACCTTGGCGTTAGGGGCAAGGCCTCCCTGGAGGATTTCGTCCCAGCCGATAATCTGGCGGCCCTTGGAGTTGATGTAGCGTTCCATACGCTGGATAAACCAACTCTGGAGCTCGAATTCGTCCTTAAGGCCCTCGCGCTTGATGAGCGCCTGGCAGTGCGGACACTGCTTCCAGCTGGTCTTGGGGCACTCGTCGCCGCCGATGTGTATCAGCTCCGAAGGGAAGAGCCCGATGACCTCGTCAAAGACGTCTTCGAGGAACTTGAAGGTCTCCTCCTTGGGGCAGTACACCTGACGGAAGATGCCCCAGCGGGTGGCGGTCTCATAGTGGTCTTCCAGCCCGCAGCTGAGCTCCGGGTAGCAGGAGATGGCGGCGAGGCTGTGGCCGGGAATCTCGATTTCGGGAATTATAGTCACATAACTCACGGCGGCGTATTGTACGAGGTCGCGGAGTTCTTACTGCCTGTAGCACCCGCCGTAGCGCTTGCCGTCATAGATGCCGGAGCTGAGCGAACCCACCACGGTCTCTTTACGCCACTGGCCTTTCTCGGTCAGGAGAGGATATTTCTTGATTTCGAGCCTCCAGCCCTGGTCTTCGGTCAGATGCCAGTGGAAGCGGTTGACCTTGTGCAGGGCCATCAGGTCGATGTAGCGTTTCAGGAAGGGGATGTCGAAGAAATGCAGGCAGCAGTCGAGGTGCATTCCGCGGTAAGGGAAGCGGGGCTCGTCTTCGATATCGCAGCAGGGCAGCGCCCATTCCACTCCCCTCTGGGGGGCGGATGCGAAAACGGCATCGGGAAGGAGCTGCAGGATGGTCTGCAGGGCGTAGAACGCGCCCGCGCCGCTGCCATACTCCACCCTTACCATATCCGGGCGGACAATAAGGCTGTAAGCCTCTTCCTTCAATCCGGCGTCCAGCCAGAAGATGCCCTTCTCGCCGCGGTGTCTCAGCGGGTCGTCGCTGACTACCTTCAGAGTGAATCCGGCGGCCTCTTTGAGGCGGTCGTTGAAGAAGCCCACGGTGCGCAGCACGGCTGAATCGCCCGCCTCGACGAAAAGGGTCGTGCCCTTGTCGATGCGGAAAGAGCCCTCGCTCATCTGCAGGAAGCCCGGCTGAGGGATAATCTGCGGCTCCGAAGGCCCCTGCACCTTCGCACAGGAGACCAGCAGCACCGCCAGAATTATAAGTCCCCTTCTACTTACCATAACTGCTGAAAAACTCTTTCGTAACGGTCTTGCCCAGGGGCTGTCCCTTGGCTGTAAATGCACGGGCCTTGATGACCGCGTCCTTGTCAACCATAAACGGATTTCCGTCATAGACAGGAGAATCCGCGGTAGGCTCGCTGCCGTCCAGCGTGTAGTGCACCACGCCGTCAGGATAATCCAGCTCCAGATTCATAGGCTTCGGGAACGGAAGACGACGGTCGTAGTCGAAAATAACGTCGTAATACACAGGGCAGTAGCCGATGTGCTTCATATCCAGACGGCGCAGAATCTTCGGCATACGCATCCGGAAACTCTCCCAGTCCTTATTGGGACGGCTCGTCCAGGCCACCTCGGCCGCAGCGACGTTGCGCGGGAACGCCATCCACTCCGCCTTCTCGCTGTCGGGAATATACTCCGTCCAGAGGCAGGTCTCGTAACCTATAATATATTTCTTGCTCAGGTCAGGAATGGAATCCACCGCAGGATAATAGTTGTACACCTTCTTCAGGGGCATAAACACCTCCTGCGCCAGGTCGTCCGGCTGGTCGTCCTGATGGTTGTCAAGGTAGCACCAGCGGTTCGGGGTCAGCACCACGCGGATGCCGCGGCGGATACCGCGAGCTGCGGGGGCGTGGCCGCGGTAGGACATTGCGATAGGATCCTCCAGGGCGCCGCCGTCCAGGATCTCATCCCAGCCGATGACAGTCTTGCCGTGCTCCTTGAGGAAATCGCCAATACGTTTCACGAAGAAGGTCTGGAGCTCCTCGACGTCCTTGAGACCGAGCACCTTCATAAGGTCCTGGCAGTACTGGCTCTCACGATACACATCCTTCGGGGCCTCGTCGCCGCCGATGTGGTAGTAAGGCGAAGGGAAGAGTTCGAACAGTTCCGTAAACACATCCTCAAGGAACTGGAAGGTGCGGGCCGTAGGAGCATAGAGGTTCTTCCAGATGCCCCAGCGGGTTTCCACCTCATAGCTGCGCTCGGGGAAGCAGCTGAGCTCAGGATATGCGGCGATGGCGGCGGTGCTGTGGCCGGGGATTTCCCCCTCCGGAATCACGGTCACGCACCTCCTGCGGGCGTCCTCCACGACCTCGCGGATGTCGTCCTTGGTGTAGATTCCGCCGTGCGAAATGCCGTTGCCTATCCAGCTGTGGAACGCCGTCTCCTTGCGCCAGGCGCCGATTTCGGTGAGGCGCGGATACTTGTCGATCTGGATGCGCCATCCCTGGTCCTCGGTCAGATGCCAGTGGAACATATTCTGCTTGTGCATTGCCATCAGGTCGATGAACTTCATCACCTCCTCCTTGGGGAAGAAATAGCGCCCGGAGTCGAACAGGAAGCCGCGGTAGGCAAATTCAGGCTCGTCTTCAATCTTGCAGCAGGGAGCCTCCCACTTGACTTTCTTCACTGGAGTGTCCGAGAAAATCTCGGCCGGAAGCAGTTGCAGGAAGGTCTGCAGTCCGTAGAAAGCACCCGGCACGTCGGAAGCCTCAACGAGCACCTCGGAAGGGCTGACGCTGAGCTTGTAGGCTTCTTTGCCGAGCCCCCCGATCTTGCGGAGCACGATTCCGGAGCCTTTGCCGTCGAGGGCGAATCCGGTGGAAGCCTTGACCGTGGAGGTGAAATCCTCGGCGATTTCTTTGAATTCAGGCGCCTCGACCAGCAGCCGGCTCGTCTTGTTGATCACAAACGAACCATCGGCGGGAGTCAGGCTCCTGGGAGTAGGGACTATATCGTAGCGGGGAGGCTGGCTCACCGGCGCCACGGTAAGTAAGGCAGCAAGCAGAAAGGATAGTATCATAGTGCGTTGGTAATGGTCTTTTCGATGGCTTCTGAATAGACTTCCGGCATTTTGTCAGAAAGCGGATAGGGAGCCTTGATATATACGTGCATTTGGTCGATTTCATACTCGTAGCCCTTGCGGTACTCGTACGCGTGGGCGGAAGGGAGATATGAATTCTGACCGTTGGTGTAGCCGGCGAAGATGACGGTGCGGCCGGGGAAATGTTTGCGGGCTTCCATCTGGTACTCGCAGAAAGGCTCGCCCTGGGTGAAGTAGAATATGATGCCGTTGATGTTGACGGCGCCCATAGTAAAGTCCAGGGTATTGCGCACCTTCCCCTCGGCGAAGCGGCTGAGAATCAGATTCTTCCAACCTTCGACATCCTCGTTCCAGCTCCAGTTGAGGGAGAGCTCGCCGCCCCATTTCTCTATCAGTTCGGCGGCGTGCGCCTCGACGGCCTCGGGAGTCACTTCGGCGATGCGGAACGGCAGGCCCACAGTGTCATTGACAACTTTAAACTCTCCGTCCGGCCGCACGGCCTCGAATTTTACCTTCAGCAGCGAATCAGCCAGGCAGCGGCCGCATTCTTCGGCATACTCGGCCATCTTCGGGCCTTCCGCCGGGTCCATATTGCCCGCAGCCCCGGTCAGCTGGAACACGTCGCCGCCCCAGGCCTCGCGCAGAATCTTGCTGTACACGCCGGGATAGTCCGAAGACACCAGAAGGCTCTTCGGTCCCATACAGACGGGGTGGCAGGCGAGGTTGACCACGGACACGACCGGAGCGCCGCTCTTCTCGAGGAAACGGACCACGTACACGTCGCGGTCCACGGGGCCGGTTTTCTCGCAGCGGTTGCCGTTGATGCTGGTCTGCGCCTTGCCGACTTCCATCTTGAAAGGACGGAAGGCCGCCTCATCCGTGATGGTCTTCACTGCGTTCTCGACCAGCACCCGGTGCAGGCGTTCCTTGTGGGAGTAGTTGCTCCCGCCGGGTTCCGCCCTCCAGCCGCCGTTGCGCGGGGCGGAGTGGGTGTGGATGCAGTGCATAAAGATACGGTCGAGCGGCAGACCGCTCTTCTCCGCTATCTCCTTGCGCCATTCCAGGCTCAAGTCTGGAGAAATCTCCATCAGGTCGTTGGAGATGATGCATACTTTGTCCGTGCCCTTCCCCACCACCAGGCAGTGGGTGTTCAGGGGAAGATGCAGGTCCGTGGAAAGGTCGTTGCGCGCCGCAAATCCGGCAAGCATAGTGTGCTCGCCCTCCACGGTGGAGATATCGGCCGCGTTGTAATTGAGCACCAGTTCCTCCCCCCGGCATCCGCAAAGGATACCGAGGAGAATGAGAACCGGTAAATATAAGCGTTTAATAAACATATCCGGGATTCTGTACGAGAGTACCCTGAGTCTTGTCTATTTCAGGCTGAGGGATAGGCATAAGATAATTAGGATAATCTTCGGGATTCTCGACACCGGGCTTGTTGGAACAGGTAAGCGAGCCGGACTGAGGCTTGATGTTGCGGCCCTTGTTGGGGAACCATTTCTGGGTAGGGGAAATGGTGAGGCAGCATTCGCCATAATCCACGGTGTAGGTCTTGCCCTTCCACACATAGTTGACGAGGTATGCCACGTCGTTGCCGTTGTTCTTCTGGATGTAGCCCTCGCGCTCGCTGGTGTTGGCCCAATAGTAATTGCGGTTCTTGTTGGCGAGAGGAGCGGGCTGCACGCAGCGGTAGAGAGTCTCCACCTTGCTGCCCTTCTCAAGGCGCATCGTGCGGGTGCCGGCGAAAGGCACGTTCTCATAACCGGTGGCTATCTTGAGACGGCGGGTGTCGAAGTAGCGGAAAGACTCGAAAGCGAGTTCGATACGGCGCTCGTTGACCACCTCGTCCCACAGGGCGTCGCCGGATTCGGTCACCTCGGGCATCATAACGTCAGCCCTGCCGCGCACCTTGTTGAGATAGGTGCGGCACTCGCCTTCACGGCCGGTCTGGAATGCGGCTTCTGCCATATTCAGATACATCTCGCCGAGACGGAACCAAGGATAGACCACGTTGCCGATAAGGGATTCGGAGATGTACTTGTTGGGCATATACCACTTGGTCAGGCCGCTGCCGCCGGTGTTGGTCAGGTCGATCTGGTAGCTGGCCTTCTTGGAGGTCCCAGGCTCATTCTTACCTTTGTCGAAATCACTGACTTCAGTGTTTTCATAAAGAAGGTAAAGATTGAGGGGAGTCTCGTTGGCGCCGCCGTCCTTGTCTGTCCACTTGTAAATCTTTCCGGGATAGATAATGCAGTGCTCGAAACGAGGGTCACGGTTCTTGAAAGGCTGCAGGGGGTCGTAGCCGGAGCCTTCCTCGAAGATCTTCTTGCCGTTCTTCATCTCATAGT
>R27__coassemble_2091_pt1 | contig 8188 bp, 5 predicted proteins | sample R27__metabat2_high_PE_017 | metagenome-assembled genome bin R27
GGACACCGCCTCGTCATCCGACCTGTCGAGCCTGAACTCCGGCGGGAGCGTGGCGTTCTACATGCTGGAGAACCGCCAGGGCACCCTGCTCCCGGGCAACACCGACCCGTGGGCGAAGGTCCCGGGCAACATCACGGCCCGCAAGGACCAGTGCACGTACCTCGAGATGGAGTGCTCGTACGCCTCCGAGACACTGAGCAGCGACAACGTCACCTACAGGATGTACCTCGGCGAGAACAGCACCACCAACTTCGACATATCCAGGAACACCGTCTACACCCTCACCTTCCGTCCGACGGACGAAGGGATGGGGGCGGATTCGTGGAAGATAGACCCGGGCGATGTCACAGAAATCACCTACGGATACGAGCTGGTGGTATCACCTTCTTCGGCATCGGTGAAGGTCGGAAGCACGAAGGCATTCACGGCGACCTACGTCACCTACACATATACCAACGGTGTCCTCACCGCCACCGACAGGGTGGACTGCACCAGCTCGGCCACCTGGACGTCGTCGAAGACATCTGTGGCAACCGTATCACGGGGCACAGCTACAGGTGTTGCCAGCGGTACAGCAACCATCAGCGCGTCATTCTCCGGGAAGACCGGCAGCGCGACGCTCTCTGTATCCGACAACGTCACGACTTCCAACGAGCTGAAGATCGCGCCGGCATCCGCAACCGTCAATGTCGGATCTTCCGTAAACCTCACAGCTACATACTACACATACACCTATACGAACGGCACCCTGACAAACACAGCAACACAGAACGTCACATCATCAGCCGCATGGTCTTCATCAAGCACTGCCAGAGCAACTGTTTCCGCCGGCAAGGTATCCGGTGTCAGTGCAGGAAGCGCGACCATCACCGCCACATACAGCGGCAAGAGCGCGACGGTCTCCGTGACAGTAAAGGATGTCGTCACCTACGGATATGAGCTGAAGCTCTCCCCTGTCTCCGCTACGGTGAACGTGGGGTCCACGGCATCGTTCTCCGCTGTGTACTACACCTACACATACACCAACGGGGTGAAGACGAACACCTCCAGCTCAGTGGTGACGGCGGCGGCTTCATGGAGTTCAAGCAGCTCAGCCATCGCCACAGTGTCAGGAGGAACGGCCAGGGGCGTTTCAGCCGGGACGTCGACCATCACCGCCACATACAACGGATACACCGCCACTGCCACGGTCACCGTCAAGGATGTGATAACATACGCGTACGAGCTGAAGATAACACCTGCCAGCGCGACCATCTATGTCGGAGGATCGAGGGCGTTCACGGCGACGTACTACACGTACACATACACGAACGGCAACCTGACCAATACTTCATCAAGCAACGTCACCTCGTCCGCATCCTGGAGCTCGTCCAGCACGGCGGTCGCCACCGTCTCCTCAGGCACTGCAACCGGACGTTCAGCCGGTACGACTACCATCAAGGCCACCTACTCCGGGAAGAGCGCCACTGCCTCCCTGACCGTCCAGGACTATGTCGAGACGCGCTACCGCATCAAGCTCACCCCTGCCGAGACCACCGTCAACGAGGGAGGCACGGTCACATACACCGTCACGAGGTATTCGGACACCTGGACCAACGGCGTCCTGACATCCACCGGCACGTCCGGCACCACGATAGCCAACAGCAACTGCAGCTGGAGCGTCACCGCCGGAAGCGACTGCGCGAGCGTCAGCAGCTCGGGCGTGGCCACCGGCACCAGCATGGGCACGGCGACGATAAAGGCTGCCCTGAAGTCGGACAGCACGGTGTACGCCACTGCCGTAGTGAACGTGGACTACACGATCAACGTCAATCCGGGAAGCGGCGGCACGGGCTCCGGAGGCAACAAGTTCTAAGTCAAACCATCAAAAGAAATCGATATGAAAACAAGACTGGCATTTCCTGCACTCATCCTCCTGATGATCCTCGGCGCATGCGTCAAGGAGGAGGACCCGGTCCCTGCAGCGGGCGGGGACGACATCATGCTCTCGGTGAAGAGCTCGGACGGACAGGGAGACACGAAGTCGACCTATCCCGACGGACTGAACAACTACATCACGGACGTCAACATCTTCGTGTTCGACCAGTCGGGCACGAAGGTGTCCGCCAACTACTTCCCGAGGTGGAACAACATCTCCGGCAAGGAGCTCTTCATGCAGGGAGGGCACACCTTCACGGAGAAGTTCGACATCTACATCGTGTCCAACGTGGGCGACGTCCATTCGGCGACGGCGCTCCAGAGCATATCCAGCATCGAGGACTACGTCTACACATTCGACCGCAACTACTCAACCTTCACCAGCAAGGGGTTCCCGATGGCGTCCCACTACACGGACTACTGCCCGAAGACGGACTCCAGGACCCTGCTGGCCGACAAGCTGGTGACACAGTACAACATCAGCTTCACCAAGTCCGCGGGGAACATGAACACCTATACCATCCGGAGCGGGCAGATCCACGACATAGCCAATCGGATCACGCCATGGGAGGAGTTCGCGGTAAGCTCCATCGGAACCGAGGTGACTCCTGACGGAGACCTCTTCACATCCACGGACCTCGCCGCCCTGAACAGGGGCAGCGCCGCTACCCTCTTCGTCCTTGAGAACGAGCAGGGCACGTCGTTCCCTTCCACGGTCAATACCGACAAGCTCAAGAAGGAGGAGAACATCAACTCCGACAAGCGCGGCAAGTGCTCGTACGTGGAGTTCCACGTCAAGGTGGAGACCCCGACGGCGGTCTTCAACGACGTCATCTACCGGTACTACTTCGGCGACAACGTGCGCGACTGCTCGATACACCGCAACTACCTGTGCAACCTCGTGCTGAGCTTCGACAACGTCTACGTCGAGGACGAGGGATGGAGGATCGAGCCTGGCACGCCGGTGGTCGACCAGGACGCGATGGTCCTTTCCAGGGACAGGCTGAGCATCATCAAGGGAATGTCGAACTACTTCACGGTGACCTGCAAGGAGGATGTCGGATACACCATGAGCTACTCCAGCGCGGATATGTCAAGATACGGAGTAACACTCAGCAAGTCATCCGCCGGAGGGAAGGACAAGTACACCGTCAGCACCAGCTACTCCAACTACACCACTACGAACGGAAGCATACCGAGGGTCAACTACGCCGACATCCCCATCACGTTCACCACGCTGGACGGCCTGCTCCAGAAGACCTTCACCGTGAGGGTGCAGCTGAACCCGGTGATCATCCAGTTCGACTTCACCGACGGAGTGGGCACCGCGGAGGTGCTCAGCTGCGTCGACTGGCCGGAGAACACATGCTTCGTCTGGGACATCAGCGGCATGCTCTACGGCGAGAACGTGTACTGCAACAACCGCCTCTTCGACCGCTACACCTGCGACATCTGGCCGACTTCCTTCAACCAGGTGAAGTCGTACGCCGTCCTGCAGGGCGGAGACGCGGCGGTATACTCATACCAGTCGATAGACCTGAAGACCAACAGCGGCACCGGGAGCCTCCAGTCCCAGATGCATGCCATCAACACCTCCCACGTCACGGACCACACCTATGCCGTGGGCAAGGAGACCAACCACTACACCGCCGTCGGCCATGCCTACATGACCATCAGGCACGGGTTCGCGGAGATCATCGGAGGGACCGTCCAGAGGACATACTCGGGCATCCCCGTCATGTACTACGGACGCCAGGGCCGCGTCGCCCCGGGAGAGACGGTCACGACGGTGTCCGTCAGCACCGGAGGAAGCAACATCAGCCTGTCATGCAGGCCGAGCAAGGTCCCTGCATGGGCATACATGGCGGCCAACAGCAACGCCACTGCTGATATGCCGACGATCGTCGGGGAATGGTCATCCACATCGACATACTACGGGGTGAGCTTCACCAAGCCCAGCAGGATCAACATGAACACCGGCGTGGTCACCTACGGCTTCGATCCCGACAAATATTACAAGATGAACGTGTCAGGGTCATCGAGAAGCACATACTACAATCCGAGCATCGGCATCGATGTCATCTATTCCTGCCCTAGCCTCTAGCGGCAGATGTAACCACGGAAAAGGCGGAGAGGACAATGAACCTCCCCGCCTTTTCTTTATACGGCATCGGACTAATGCGATCTTATGTATGCCACGCAGTCGTCCATGGACTTCCACTGCCAGTGGCCGTTGTGGGAGTCGGATACGAACTCCACCCCTTCCGGAGTCTTCTCCCCGTACCAGAGGGCGTATCCGCTCAGGCTGGCATTCACAAGGATAGTAGCGTCTATCTCCCTCAGCTCCCAGCAGTTGATCCCCTCGACAGTTTTGTCCCAGATGTTCTGCTTCTGCATGCCGTAGGATGATGCCACCTCGTCCGGAATCCTTCCGGAATAGTGCGTGTCGTCCAGGCGGAAGTCCGCGAACTGCGAGAACCACACGGGCACGGTCCCGTAGAGGTCTCCGGACACGTCCCAGAACTTTATATGGGAGGCGATGTCCTTCAGCGGATGGTCATTGAGGTCTCCGGTGATGCCGGACTTCCCGACATCATTGTAAATGTGGATCCGGTTCAGGGCAGGGAGCGATCCGAGGCTCTTCGGCAGCTCACCGACGAAGTCCCCGATGAAGTCTATCTGGACGAGTGCCTTGAGGTCCCCGATGCATTCAGGGATAGGATGGGTGTTCTTCCATGCTGAACCCTCCTTCGGCACCAGGAGGAGCTTGAGGCGGGTCACCCTGCCGTCATGCATGTCCTCGTAGGTCTGAGGATCGAAAGAAGAGTCGGTGGTCACGCCGCACCAGTTCTCCAGAGGCGCGTCAGTGCACCAGTTGGCATAGAGGGCGTCGAAGGAACCCTGCTCCTTCCACATGGCCATCTCCATCTCGTCATGGAACTTCACCAGGGCCAGCGAGTCGGTGTACCTGCTGCCTCCCGAACCCGCCTGGGTGAACGGGATGACAAGAGGAGGAAGAATGCCCGCCGGATCGCCAACGGTCACGGTGCCTTCCCTGGAGGAGAAGTCCGGGTTGTCCTGCACGGAGACGGTGACGACTGTCCCCTCGCGGGACACCGAGGCGAACTGACGGGACTCCACGTCCTGGGAAAGGACGCATTCGAGGTTCGTCAGTATGCTGAAGGAGGCGGAGCCGGAAGCGGAGGTGAAGGACAGAGGACGGATCTCCCCGTCCAGGACGGCTCTCTCGACGGATATGCTGCCGCTGGCGGAGGCCTCCCCGCAGCGGGCAGTTACGGCAACGGACGCCACAGGCTCGGTGAAGGACTCCGTGCCGCTCACGCGGATCTCACCGGACATGAGGTCCGAAGCAACGGAATACTCAGCCTTCAGACCTGCCGAAGGAACGAGGTCCAGGGTCAGGACGTCCAGCTTCTCAGAACATATGATGTTGAACGGGAACACCGCCGGGCTTCCCTTCTCCGACGGGTACACGACGGACGGGGCCGGCTGGATCTCAATGGTGAAGGACAGAGGCTCCCCGGGCTTGTCCACGGGGTCGGGGTCAACACGGTGGCACCCTGAGGCTATACAAAGGACGGCCATCATCACGGCCCCCTTTCTTTTCATGGCAAGGATGTTTCTCATTTCTGTCTGATTTTAGGGTTAAATTGCTAGTCCGGGACATTCCCGAGCATGACTGCGATCACGAAGAACGTGATGCCGAGGGTGACCTTGAAGACACCCTTGAGGATGGAGAAGATGATGCATGCTAGAGTTCTCATGGCGTGATAAGTTTGATAAGATTATACATCAGTTCCTTCCCGGATGGCCGGGACGCTGCGCTTTCCGGGGCCGCGGACGTGCCCGGAGGCGCGGGTCAGCGAAAGAAAACGCGAGAGAGGGTTCAGTGGAGGACAGCGCGGTTTTGTTTACGGCGGACTAGTCCGGCGTTCCTCCCCTTGTGGGGAAGGAAGGCGCGCCCGTGCCGACCGGCATGGTCAGGGCCAAATTCGCGCTGCGTTCATGGCTGTTCCGGGTGGGAGACTATGAATACGGGACCTGCTAGTCCTTGTCGGTGATTTCCGGGACTTCCTCGTTTTCTTCGCCCAGCTCGGGCGGAAAGCCGTAATCTGAAAGGATCTTCCTGGCCTTGTCGATGTCCTCACCGGCAGACTCTGCGGCGAGGTTCACGGCAGTGTGAAGGATACTGCTCCTGGCAGTGGTGACGTTAACGGACGGAGCCCCTGTCTCTTCAGTTTTGATCTCCTGAAGTTCATCGATGCACCGGAGTGTCTGAGCGCCGTTGGCAAGAGCCTCACTTAACTTGCTCTCGTGTCTGGCGGACAATGAATCAGAGGCTTTTTCGCGGATGGGTTTACGTGGTTCCATACTTGAAAAAACTAGGTTTAAATATTGTTTAATACACGTCTGGAGTGCTCCTGCAGTCCTCTGCGTGTCTCTCTCATATTCAACCGATGTCCTTCGCCCCATGGCCAGGAACGCTGTCTCAAGGGACCCCGTGCGCTTGAAAGATACGTCGGATCCGCGGCGCTTTGCCATATCACCTGGCCCGGATATGACAAAGTGATGAACAGGGTGACAGCGGATACGGACGGATGTGTGGAAGCCGGGGTAAATATGATAAAGTCAGGGCCCCGATTCCCCAAGAAAGATATGTCTGCGCTGATCCCCTTTGTCCGAGGACAAAGATAGTAAAAGATTTTACAAAATCATACAATACAGTGCATTAAATTGCAGGTTTTGGTCGAATCCGGTTGTCAAAAAGAGGCAGATTCCTTGTTTTTCTTGCCGAAAGCGAAAAAGTCATTAACTTTGTTCTGTTCTTACGCAAGTAGAACGGACATAAATAGCGCACTGCTGTTGCACTGATAAAAGAAAATTGTGGGAAAATTTTAAGCAATCAGAGTTCAACAGCCAGTATCGCCACGCGATAAAGCGCGGCGGTTTGGTTGTATCTTCAGATTGCTGGGTCCTCCCACAGGCCTCTTTTATCATGGGTATGACTGACCGCCGCGCCCCTTTTTTATGCCCGCACATATATCTACCGGTGTGACGGTACGTGACGGCACACCGCAGAAGGTGGCAGGGGTCTCACTTCCCCGGTCACCTTCGCCTTTTATTCCTCTGTCATGAGAGCAGGTTGTTCACATGAACCGTGAACTCCTTCAGGTATTCCACAAGCTCCGGGGCCTTGATGATCTCCACCCTGTCCGCGAGCCCTATTACGAATCGTCCTATTCCAGCCATATCCCTCACCTTGGTATCAAGGATCCACTTGCCTGAACTGGTACGGTGAAGATCCTTGGCGGCAAGAGGATATTCCTCTATCAGGAGGTTCTTTGCCATAATGCCCAACCCGAGTTTTACGGGAATCTCCTTCGGGCCTGTCATGTGGAAGGCATCCGGCTCTTCGATGCAATGCATCCGCTCGTTCGCCCATCTGGTGTCTAGTATCTCCACACTACGGATACGGGACACCCGGAACACCTTGCACTTCCCCGAGGACAGCTCATAGGCGTGGACGGTTTCGAAGTTGGCTGACAACTTGTATGGTTCAACAAGGCGGTCGGATTCCGTTTCGGAGTGGCCGGACTCGTAGTCATAAAGAAGGACCTGGCGCTTCTCCTGAATAGCCTTGTTAAGTGCTTCCACCTGTTTGAGGGTGCTCTTGTTGGTTACGAAATCGGCGATGCAAGTGGAACTGTATACTGAAGAGAGCTTCTGCATCAGTCCTTCCTTGAATGCGTTAGTCTGGTCAAGCGATGAAATCAGGCTCTTGACGACGAAGGCCTCCTCCTTTGTGAACATGACGAGCTTGGAGAAATCAACGTACTTCCCGCCAAGTGTGGACAGCGAATAGACGCCAGCTCCCTCCTTGTTAACAACGAAGCCTGCCTGAGTGAAGGTCTCGAGGTATCTATAAACAGACCGGTATGTAATGCCGACCTTGTCAGCAATCTCGTTGATTGTCAAAGTGTGATTATCAGTAAGATGCTTCATCAGTATGAGCATCCTTTCAAGTTTCCCCAGTTCCATAATAACTTGTTTTGCTACCCAAAGTTATACAGAGAAAATATGGTTAGCAAATTTGACAGCCAATTGTCAAATTTCAATTATTTTGACAAAGTGCTGTCAATTTACTGGAAAGCGTAAATTAAATCCTCAAAACTCATTATGAATGAACATTTATTCTTAACTTTCCTCTATAAATCAAGTATTCCATACGTGCGAGGGATAAGCAAAAGCG